>Ga0326512_10000779_pt1 | contig 26901 bp, 52 predicted proteins | sample 1_2617_0518_D_FD_203652 | JGI IMG/M metagenome (GOLD analysis project Ga0326512, IMG submission 203652) | Bovine rumen microbial communities from UC Davis, California, United States - 1_2617_0518 | ecosystem: Host-associated > Mammals > Digestive system > Stomach > Rumen | place: USA...
ACAGTAAAGGATATTGGTATCCTGTTTGGAGAGATTGAGGTATAAAACATGACTACAGATGAATATGCAAAATGTCCTAGATGTGGACAATATGATTTAAAAGGATTCGTACAAGATGATTGGGTTTATGTGTATTGTCCACATTGTCAAAAATTAGTAATTCTGTATAAGGAAATCATTAAATAAATTAATAGAAAGAGAGGTAAAACATGACAAGAGAAGAAGCAATAAAGGAGTTAAAACAGATTACTCGCTTTAGTGGAATAACACGATTAAGAGTTTCGGCAAACTTCTGGGTAGCACTAAATATGGCTATCAAAGCCTTAGAGCAAGAGCCAAAGACAGGGCATTGGATGATGACAAGTGATTATCTTACAGCGGCTTATGAAACTATAGACTATGTTAAGTGTTCTTGCTGCGGCGAAGAAAGCCTTGAAGAGGGCGACTATTGCCCTAACTGCGGAGCAGAAATGAAAGGAAGTGAAGGATAAAGAAATGATGGGATTATTTATACCAGGGATAACAAAGGAAATGTTCAAGAATGGGAGTTTGGAAAAGGCATTTGAAATCCTAGATAAGCTAATAGAAAGCGAGGTTAAGCATGAAAACAGTTAATCCTAATAGTCCATGTATGCTAGGCTGCAAGTATTTGACAAAATGCCATGCGGATAAAAGCATAGTAATAGAGTGTAAAAGATATGAACCCAAAGAGGAATACGCACAATTAATTCGTATAATACAAGAAAGTGAGGAATAAAAAAAAATGGAGAAAACAATAATAGTTGAAACCAATGACGATTTTGAGAGTTGTGACGATTGCGTACATTCTGGTGATGCAGAGGGATGTATACACGCAATATTAGACGATGACACCAAAGAGTGCTATCAACCAAAACTTTCAACCAAAAGAAGGAAGGAAAAAGAATGAGCAAATGGATAGTTGATATACACGGAAATATAGAAGGCGATTATGAACTGATATGTAAGGTAGAAAGTGTAATCCCACTAGACAAGGTTAATCAAGCTAGAGAGGAAATGTACGAGGCATCACATGCAGATGCAGATGGATGGGAAACAGTAATCGACTTGGAAAAGGCATTTGAAATCCTAGATAAGCTAATAGAAAGCGAGGAATGAAATGACAAGAGAAGAATTAAAAGAACATTGTGAAAGACAGGTGCAACAGTTTGAGCGAATTGAGAAGATAATGCCTGTAACTCCTAATGATTGGAAAAGATATGAAGAACACAAACTGATATTAGAATTATTAGAGCAAGAATCTGATGAAGATGCGGTGAGCAGACAAACAATCAGACTAAAAATAGCAGATATGCCAAAATACGCATATGGTAAAAGGTCGGCATCAATCAGGCATCTAAAAGATTTTTTAAAAAAAGAACTAGGTGAAAATATTATTGTTACGGAAGATGTGTGTGTGGGTTTCGAAATATGCCTTGAATATATTAGAGAGTTTGTCCGTAGTCTGCCATCTGTAACACCTACACACAAAAAAGGGGAGTGGGTTAAAACTGGACAAAGTTTCATAAACCCGAACAAGTTTCTTTGTTATTCGTGTTCTGAATGTGGAGGTGGTTCAGGAAAAGTAAAAACTAAATTTTGCCCTAACTGCGGAGCAGAAATGGAGAGTGAGGAATGGTAGGAATTAAGAACATGAAAGTGCCAGAAAGATGTGCGGAATAATTGATGATGTCGAGGATATTTTAGATGCATTGATAGAAAGTGAGGGAAAATAAATGACACAAGAAAGAGCAAACGAAATTATGAGAAAAGTTATTTATGCAAATCTAAGATTAATGCCGATGATGGAAAATTCAGAAAATGCTTTTTATGTAGGCAGAATGGTGGGAGCAATGCAGGAACAATTAGAGGTAGAGTTATCGTTAGAAGTTGAACAGCAGGAAAGAGAGGTATAATGGAAATTTTAGCAGTTTTTATAGTGTTACTATTTAATGGGGTTAGTTTATATCTTATTGCAAAAGACTTAGACGAAATTGAAAACGAATTAAAGAAAAGAAGATGATAACATGACAATAGGTGAATTGAAAAACGAAATTAAAGACATTCCTAATGATTATAAAGTGTATTATTATAATTATGAGCGTTTATACCTAGGAAATGTAGATTGGATTGAGGTTCATGATAAGGAAAAGTGGGTTATTTTAGGTGAAACTAAGGAGGAGATATAATGAGTAAATCAATATTAATGATTGATACACCTAATACTTGTATACAATGTCCTTGTTATACAACAGACGGAATGGATGACCCTATATGTGGTTACACTGGTACATATATTAGAGATTTTCAACAGGCTGGTACAAGATTAGATGATTGTCCTTTAGTTGATGTTCCTGATGTGGTGCAAGGCAGAGGGAATTGTAAATCATTAAGAACTTTAGCAGATTATTTAGAGCATTTAAACAATTTAGACAAGTTTAAAAATTAAATAAAATGTAGTATAATAATATAGCAAAGGAGAATTAATAAAATGACCAATAAAGAAGCGATTAAAGTATTAACCACTAATAAAGAGTATAAATTCAATATTGAATTTGAAGAGGCTTTAAAAACTGCTCTTAAAGCCTTACGCAATCAAGAAGAAGATAATAAGTACTGCTAAAATGCAGTAAATAAGAGGGTTTAAAAGCCCTCTTATTTTTTTTTGAAAATTTTTCAAAAAACCACTTGTAATTATAATTATTATGTTATATAATATTAGTGAGTTAAGAAATAACTCACTAAAAACACTAAGAAAGAACGAGGTAAAGAGATATGAGAAAATATACATTTAATGACGGAACAGTAGTTACAACAAAGTTAAGTTCTAAAGAAATGGTTAAGAGAATGGATAGACTTGATACATTAAGAGTTCTTACAGAAGGATTTACAGAGGGTGTTGGCAGAGGAATTTGCGAAAAAGCTTTAAGGGCTTACAATAAGTTAAACGGTTTTACAGGTATTATAAGATTAACACAGATTGAAAAAGAGTTTCTCGATTATATGTTAGAAGATAATACACTTGATGAAGAAGAAATAGAAACAATAAAGTTTTATACAAAATTTGAAGATTAGGAGGTGGATATATGCGAATAGTAGTAGACGAAATGCCAGACGAACCTTGTGATTGTCCTTATAGTTCAGATGAATTATGTATAGGTGATGATGACGATAAATATGAATGTACATATAAAAATTCAAAGCGTGATTGTATATGTACATTAGAGTGTCCATATTTTGTAAGTTTCAAAGACATGTTTGAACAGGAAATAAGCAATTATGATTGCCAAGAATACGACCCCTATAGATATGGTTAAAGAAAAAAAACCCTGTTATTTTTTTTTTGAAAAATTTTCAAAAAACCACTTTACAATAAAATTATTATGTTATATAATAAAAGAGAAGTAAGACATTACTTCATTAAAAACACTAAGAAAGAACGAGGTATTAACCTTATGAGAGAATGGAATGAATTTAGTATTGAAAGGTTTAAATCAAAGTATATGCCAAGTATAGGAGATGGCAATACAATGGCATCACAGGCAGAAACAGCTGTAAACAAGCTAGTTTATAAGTATTTCAATGATGGTGATGTATACGATAATAATTATTATTTAGATGGATTTGGTAATGATATTAGTGGTTCAGCTAATTGGCTTTATAAGTATATCAAAGGTGCTGATGAAATCTTATTAAGAATCACAGATTGTATTAGTTACGATGATTACACAGATATTTTATATGATTTATGCGAATTAATATATGCAGATGGATTATTAGAAGAGCTTAACAAAAAAGCTAAGGTTGGAGATGCTTATACAGAAGATGGACCATTTAGTTTTACTGAACCCGAAGAAGATGATTATGAAGAAGAATTTTGGGGTGATGAAGAAGAGGAATATTGGTAAATCAAATTTGAAGGAAGCCTAAAAAACTTCCTTCAAAAATAAAAAAAAATCAAAAAATCACTTGTAAAAATAATTATTATGTTGTATAATAATAAACGTAGTAAGAAATTACAAAATATTAAAACTAAGAAAACGAGGTAAATAACATGATTACATTAAAGCAAATTAAAAAGGAATTTCCAACAAGAGTTAGAACACATGGAAATGTTTACGAGATAGACGGACATGGCGATTTTAAACAAAGAAAAGGCCCTTACGGAATTGAAATTTATCATAAAGATTGTTGGAGACCGCTGTTGGAAGACAGCTGGGGAAGAATAGTTCAACGTGAACTAGACGATGTTTATAAAACAATGTGTAGATTACATCCAGAAGATAGAGTATTTTAAGCAATATAATGTTTTCAATAATATTGATAAATACGTTATCAAGTAATTAATGGAGGGCTATACGCCCTCCTAAAATAAAGGGAGGATTCATAAATGAATAAAGGATTACTAATTAAGCATGAGCTGGAAAGGAAGTATAAAAAGAAGATTGCAAATGAAATTAAACTGCTAAAATCTTTAGATGATATGAGAATAGCTCATTCAGAAGTACTTAATAAGTTAAGTAAAGATTATATAGTTAATAAGTGTATTAATCGAACAGCTAACGGCAGATATATTATAGACTATAATCTATTGAATGACTTATTAGAGGATAAAGTTGATGCTATGTTAGAAGATGAAATTTATGAAGATTAAAAGGAGTTTAATGTGAATACAGATAATACTAGAGAAGTTGCCAGACTAATAAGACTGGATTTACCTTGTGAGCGTTGTCCTTGTGGTGTATTTAAAGAATGTGGAGGACAATGCGTTGATTTTTGGAATACAGTTATTCAGAAAGGACTTGAAGATGTTACTAGAAACCGCAATTAATATATTAAAAGGTTATTGTGCTAATAATTGGAATAAAATGCCAAGAGATAAGAATGGTAATTATTTAGTCACGCCTTGTGGAGCGTGTAGATTAAAAGAACATTGTGATATACCCATATATGATTGGGAAAATATAAAAGAATTTAAGGAGAGTTAAAAAATGGGTCCAAGAAATAGTTTGAAAGAAGCTAAGAAATTATACGGAATTGAGGTAGTTAATTTATATAAGGAGCTAGTTAAGACTCCAGGTGTAAGTCAGTATACAGTTGCAGAAGTGGGCGAGTTCTATTGGGATTGGAAGAATACTACTAAGTCATTATTACAGAAAATGAGAAGAGCTGAGGAGGTTAAGTAGAAATGAGAAAAACATTACCTTGTGTATGTTGTGGAAATGATATTAATTTTTACCATGTGGATATAAAGTTAAGATGTCCATATTGTAGAACATTACAGGCACTAGCAAGAGATGACAAGTGTTATTATGTAAGAGAAATTTATAATATTTATAATGATAAGAAGAAAATTCTTTAGAAAATTTCAAACAACCACTATCTTATTAAGCATGGATTTAAGACTTTAGCATAGGAGGTGAAGTTAAAGAATATATATATGAACAGACCAACAAGATTTTACAGTAACAAACAAGAGAAGAAAGTAGCTAAAGCTGTTAGAGGTAAACAAACTTCCAACAGTGGTGCTACAAAATTTCAAAAAGGTGATGTAACAAATGATTTATTCCTATTGGAATGTAAGACTCACACAGAATATAGAAAGCAATTCACTATTCAACATGAGTGGATTAAGAAGAATACAGAAGAAGCCTTCGCTATGGGAAAAGACTATTCCGCAGTAGTTTTAGATTTTGGTGATGGTGAAAATCATTATTTAATCAATGAAAAGTTATTCAAAAAATTATTAAATTGTTTAAGGGAGGAGAACAATGACAACTTTGCGTAATAAAGTATTACAGCATCTTCAGGAACATGGAGTAATTACTTCAATCGAAGCTATTCAGTTATATGGTGCTACCAGATTATCATCAATTATTTTTGATTTAAGAAAACAAGGATACAATATTGAGACTATAATGTGTGATGGTACAACACGCTATGGTAATCATTGTAAATACGGAGTGTATAAGTATAAAGGAGAAAATAAATAATGAAGAAGAAAGAAATTACAATTAAAGGAAGTTCTGTAAGATTAAATACAAATTATAAATTTGCATTAAATGGAAAGTATTTAGAAAATATTGTGAATGAGGCTTTAGGTTCTGTTAATGATGAAGGTGAGCTTGAGGGCTTTGATTCAATTGTAGATATTGAAATTAAAATTACACCAGTTGATACAGATTTAAAAGTAATAAAGGGAGAATAAAGGGAGAATAAATAGATATGGCTAAGAAGACACTAGCAACAAAGTATAGACCAATAGTCTTTGATGATATTGTTGAGCAGGCAACCGTCAAGACAATTTTAATGCAACAGTTGGAAACTAATACATTTAAGAACGCTTACTTGTTCTGCGGACCAGCTGGAGATGGCAAGACTACAACAGCTCGTATTTTTGCGAATGAAATTAATAAGGGACAAGGAAATCCTATTGAAATGGATGCCGCTAGTAATAGTGGTGTAGATGATGTAAGAGGTATTATAGCTCAGGCACAGACTAAGTCACTAGATAGTGAATATAAATGTTTCATAATTGATGAATGTCATTCTATTAGCAATACAGGTTGGCAAGCATTTTTAAAACTAATTGAAGAGCCACCTGCTAAGTCAATTTTTATTTTCTGTACGACTGACCCACAGAAAATTCCAAAAACAATTCTATCAAGAGTTCAGAGATTTGATTTTCAGAGAATCTCCCAAAAAGGTATCGTGGATAGACTTGATACGATTTTGGAAAATGAACGTGACGAGGAGGATGCTCATGATATTAATGCTATGGAATATATAGCAAAGATAGCAGATGGTGGTATGCGTGATGCTATTACATTGATGGATAAGTGTTTAGCATATTCAAGAGATTTAACACTTGAGAATGTAGTGAAAGCATTAGGTACAGTTGATTATGATAATATGATGAGTTTAACTAATGCTATTTTACACAAAGAAGAAAAGACAGTAATTAGTATTATAGAAAATATTCATAATGCAGGTAAAGATTTAAAGACATTTATCAGACAGTATATTAATTTCCTATTAGATGTGAATAAATATGCTATTAGTGTAGATGATAGCTATTTAAGTATTCCATTAACATCTGAGATTATAAAATGGTTAAATAACCTATCTGATAATGATTATGATATTATATTAAATTTATTAGATTGTATTGTTAAATTAAATGCTGATATTAAATATTCTCAATATGTTAAAGCAGATGTAGAAGCTACAATTATTTTATTTATTTTAGGAGGCAGCAGTCGTGGTAGGGCAGAATAAGTTGAAAGAATTATTACAGACTAGAATAGATAATGATAATTTTCCTAGATTTAGTCTATTAGTTGGAGCTAAAGGAAGTGGCAGACACACGCTAATAAAAGAATTTATAGTGCCTAATACTAATATGATTATATATGAGTTGCCAGATGTTAAGATTGAAACTATTAGAAATATTATTCGAGTTAGCTATAAGGTAACAGCTCCAACTCTATATATAATATCTAATGCAGATGATATGTCAACACCCGCAAAAAATGCACTATTAAAGGTTACAGAGGAACCACCTAACAATGCTTATTTTATCATGTTATTAGAAAATGAACAAAACACTTTAGCAACACTTAGAAGCCGTGGTACATTATTAAGACTAGATTATTATAGTGTCGACGATATAGCTAATTATTATAATCATTATACTGATATAGCAGGTACTCCCGAGGAATGTAGTATAGTTCGTACTTTATGTGAAACACCTGGAGAAGTACAGGAACTAGTAAGTTATGGAGTAATAGAATTTAGTGATTATGTTAATAAGGTAGTTGATAATATATCAATTGTATCAGGAGCAAACGCTTTTAAAATAGGTGATAAGCTTAACTTTAAAGACGATTATAAAAAGTACTCATTAAAGTTGTTTTGGAAAGCGTTTATGTCTAATTGTTTAGATAGAGTTGTATCCGACGATAGTGATATGGCTATTAATTATCTTGTAGGAGAAATCATAACAAGTAAGTATTTACAACAGTTAAGATTAAAAGGTATTAATAAGCAATCATTATTCGATATGTGGCTATTAGATATTAGAAAGGAGTGGAACTAATGGATATTAATACATTACATTCCCAACTAAGACAGAACCAAGTAGAGCACTTGTATATGTTCACAGGTACAGAAATAGAAGTGCAAAAAATATATTATAATCAGATAGCTAAGATTGCCAATTTAGATGTAGTAAGAGTAGATAGTATAGCTGATATATATGGTAAGCTAAGAAATACATCATTTATTCAATTAAACCATTGTTATCTTATTAGAGATGATAAAGAAATACAGACTAATGAGCAGTTATGGACGGATATTAATAAGTTAGTAGGTAATAATATTATAATATTTACATTTACTAATTTAGATAAACGTACAAAGTTTTATAAGCGTTGGAGCAGTAGTTTCTGTGACTTTGCACCACTTCCTCATAATACATTAGTTAAGTACATATCTAAGGATATAGAATTATCTGATAATAATATGGATAAATTAATAGACATATGCGAAAGTGATTATAGTAGAATATTATTAGAAATTGATAAGATTAAAGCATATAGTAAAGCATTAAATATTAATACAGATAAGTCATTCGTAGGATTATTACATAGTGGAGCAATCTATCAACCACCAAAAGATGCTATATTTGATTTAGTAGACGCTATTCTAAAGCATAAAGTAAATGATTGTTTTAATCTATTAAGACAATGTTATGCAGTAGGTGAAGCTACAATGGTAATGTTATCCGTATTGTATAATAATACAAAACAAGTATTACAAGTACAGAGCTGTAAGAGTAAAGATATATCTAAGGCAACAGGACTAACGAATTGGCAGATTAAATGTGCTAGAGATAAAGTTGGAGTATATAGTAATGGTGATTTAGTATATCTAATGACACTAATACAGAAGTTAGAAACAGGAATAAAACTAGGTACAATGGAAGACTCAATAGCCATGGAATACTTATTAACTAATTTCTTATAAGGAGGCTACATGGGAAAAGTAAATTGTTTAAATTGTAAATATTATTATATAGGTTTTTGCATCTACTTAAATGAAAAATACGGCATGAAATACAAGCCTAAACATCTATATAATACTAGAGTAGATTGCAATAGATATGCTGAGGTAGAAGATGGAAAATAAAGAGTATGAATATTGTTTAAGGTGTGGACGAAAACTAAAGACAAAAGAGAACAGATTAAGAGGTTATGGGGATATATGTTATAAGAAACATCTTATAAAACACAAAAACACTTTATTTTTAACTAAAAATGTTATATAATTTATTTATAATAAATGAGTAGAGAGGAGAGAAATAAGTGGAAGAGCAGACACTAGCAACCGAGTTATTACACGAAATAAAGATGAGTGCTAGAAGATGGTTTATAATTGCAGTTACAGAACTAATATTAATATTAGGGTTAGCAGGTGCATTAGTATATTATATGAGTACACCAGTAGAAGATGTACAGATGAATAATCAAGAAGGAAATGCTAATTATATAGGCGACGACTTAGAAGGAGATTTAATAAATAATGGCATCGATTCGTGTGATTAAGAGAAGAAAACATAGAGGTGCTAATAGAAAGAAAGTTACCATCTCTGTGGGAAAGAAGTAATTATGGCAGGTAGTAATAGTACAATGATACACAAATTGCAAAAAGCAATTAATATAAAGTATGGTGAAAAGATATTAATAAATCGTACTCAATTTTATAGTGAGCAGAAGAAAAAAGCAATTACAATGTATACAGTAAAGAAAGCAGTCTGGGACGAAGAGATACAAAAGAATAAGAATAAAGAATTATTTACTACTACATCTCAACTACAGATTGTATTATTTCTAAGAGATTATTGGTATATATTAAATAATAAAGAACTACCAACAGGAAATGAAATATGGAATAAGCTAAGGAAAACAATTCCACTATTAAATCAAGAAGGGCAGGCAGAATAAATGGAATTAAAAGATACAATACAATTAATGCAGTCTAATCTATATGAAGATAGATTAAAAGCAGAATATATACAATTAAAAATAAGATTAAATGAATTAACTAATTACTTAGAAAAAGCTCAGGCGGGGGAAAAGAAACCTGCAGAAATAGAAGTATTAAAAGCACAAAAAAGATTTATGTTACAATATTTATATATATTAGAAATAAGAGCAGATATAGAAAATATTAATTTAGGAGGTAAATAAATAATATGAGTAATACAAATAATACTCCACACGAACTAGAAAGATTATCTCCTAAAGAAGAATTATTTTGTATTAAATACTTAGAAATAGGTAATATAGGAAATGCAGTAATAGAAGCAGGATATAAATCAAAAGATATAGTTAGTGCTAGTGCTACTGGTAACAGATTGTTAAAGAAAAATAAAATACAAAAGAAAATAAAAGAGCTAAAGGCTGAGATGTATTCTGACTCAATTGCGGACGCTAAAGAAGTGATGGAGTACTTTACACGAGTAATGAGAGGAGAAGAAAAAGACCAGTTCGACTTAGATGCTCCATTATCAGAAAGAACCAAGGCGGCACTTGAGCTTGCTAAGAGAACAGTAGACGTAGAAGCAAGAGCCCAAGGTAAAGCTGATAATGTAGTTAAGATAGAACTAGATTGGAATATGGAAGATTAAATAGTTTATCTCTTTTAATTGATATATAGATTACTCATGTATATGAGAGGTTTGGGAATAGCTTACCACGAAGCCACAGGTCTATAACTACTAGTTGACCACTTCCTCAAGAGCTGTCACACTGAGGCTAAATGATAGATAGAATAAATACTATCTATAAGCAGTATTATAATTGAATATATTAGTAGGCTATATATAAACAAACAAAACATCCTAAAATCCTTTAAATTGTTAAATCCTGTTAATTTTTATCCCACCCCTCCTATTTAATTGATAGATTAAAACTGACATATAGCCTACTAATATATATTATAGCCCTTTCGCCAAGTGGTAAGGCACTAGATTTTGATTCTAGGATACGTTGGTTCGAATCCAACAAGGGCTGTTTTTTATAGCTAACTAAAGGCTATAAGAGGAAAGGAGAATAAAGAGTATATGATATTTAATGTACACGCAGGACATGCCACAGTTGGAGGCGGTGCTATTGGTGCAGTAGGTTTAATTAATGAATCTATTGAAGATAGAGCCGTTAAAGATGTGGTAATTTCTTATTTACAGAACGCTGGACATACTGTTTATGATTGTACTTGTGATTATGGCAATCAAAATGAAATCCTTAATGGTATTGTAAGCAAGTGTAATTCTCATGACGTAGACTTAGACGTATCTATTCACTTTAATAGTGGTGCAGGTGATATGGAAGGTAATGGTTCATCATGTGGTACTGAGGTTTATATTTATGATGATGGCACAAGAGAAGAAGCTCAAAGAGTTGTTGATAAGATTGCTAGTCTAGGCTTTAGGAATAGAGGTGTTAAGATTAATAAGAGCTTAATGGTATTAAACAGTACTAAGGCTAGAGCATTATTAATTGAGTGTTGCTTTGTTGATGATAAAGACGACGTAAACCTTTATAATGCTGAGTCAATGGGAAAAGCTATTGCAGAAGCTTTATTAAATACTACAATTGATAATACACCAGTTAATACTACTACTGCTACTAAGTCCGAAGATGAAATTGTGGATGATATTATTGCAGGTAAGTATGGCAATGGTGAAGCAAGAAAAGAAGCTATTACTAATATGGGCTATGATTATAATTATATTCAGTCTTTAGTCAATGCTAGATTTGATGTAGATAGTACACCAGCAACACCAACTATTGAAGTAGGTTGTGATGTATTAATCAATGATGAGGCTAGGACATACGATGGACAGTATTTAGCACAATGGGCTTATGATAGAACCTATGTGGTATCACAGATTAATGACGATAGAGTAGTTATTACTTATGAGGGTACAGTAGTAGCCGCTATGAATATTAATGATTTAAGAAGAGCGTAACAAACTATGAGCAATAATATAAAAATACCTTTAAAAGATTGTATCATACCAATGTACAAAGAAGTATTAAAAGATATATTAGCTCACAAGCACGTTCATTATACATTTGCAGGAGGGCGAGGTTCTACCAAGTCCTCCTTTGTTGGTGGTATATGTATTCCCTTATTAATTATGAGCAACCCTAAAGTCCATGCAGTCTGTTTTAGAAAGATTGGTAATACAATACAGAATAGTATATATGGACAGATAGTATGGGGAATATATACTTTAGGAGTAGATAGCTTATTTCATATACCAAAGACGTATTCAAGTCCTATTGTATATAAGCCAACAGGACAATGTATTTACTTTATGGGACTAGATGACCCTCACAAAGTAAAATCTATTAAACCTAAGTTTGGATATATTGGTATTACATGGTTTGAGGAACTTGACCAGTTCGCTGGAGCTAATGAACTAAGAACGGTTACACAGTCTACAATGCGTGGTGGCGATAAGTTTTGGGATTTTAGAACATTTAATCCACCTATTAGTAAGAATAATTGGGCTAATGAGTATGCAGAAGAATGTGAGCTATATCCTGATGGTAGCAGTATAGTTATTAGAAATACTTATTTAGATGTACCTGTTAATTGGTTAGGTGAACAGTTCGTAGAAGAAGCAGAAGACTTAAAACGTAAGAATGAACGTGCATATATTCACGAATACTTAGGTCAAGCTATTGGTACAGGTGGAGATGTATTTCCTAATGTTGAAGAGTTTGATAGCACAAGTACTATTGATTTTGGTGATAAGATAATACCTATAATAAATACATTTGATAATGTATATAATGGTATTGACTGGGGCTTTGCTTTAGACCCATTTAGATTTATCAAGTGTCATTTTGACAAGAACCATTTAGACTTATATATCTTTAGGGAATATAGCACAGTAAAGACTCGTAATGAAGAAGTATATAACATACTTTACAAAGATAAAAAGCTAGTAACTAATCAAGACCAAATAACGGCAGATAGTGCAGAACCTAAATCAATAGCGGACTTTAAAGCCTTTGGAGCATTTATTAGACCGGCAGATAAAGGTCCAGATAGTGTTAGATATGGAATTAAATGGTTACAATCATTAAACCATATTTATATTGATAAAAAACAATGTCCGGAGACATGGAAAGAGTTTACTCAATATGAATATGAACAAGACAAAGATGGAAACTTTATTAGTGCTTATCCTGACGCAAACAACCACAGTATAGATGCCACAAGATATGCACTAGAGAAATATTACAATAGAAAGGGTAATTAATATATAAGGAGGACTAACAAATGAATCTGTTCTCACAAATATGGTTAAAACTAAAGGAGGTTTTAAATCGAATGACCGGCAGTAGGACAATTGAACAGAAATTACACGTTGCACCTGTAATATCAACACAGATGGAACACGCTATATCACTATGGACAGATATGTATAAAGATAAAGCTCCATGGTTACATGAGCCTGATTATGCTAATAAAGTAAGAGTGACATCATTGGGCTTACCTGCCATGATAGCAAGTGAAAAAGCTAGAATGGCAGTATTAGAAATGCAATCAGAAATCACTACACCAACAGAGGAAGTAGAAGTAGAAAACCCTGATTATCAAGAACCTGAACCTGATGTATTTGGTAATATTATTCCTAGTACACAAAAGCCAACAATGATAGAAGATAGACCTATTAGTGATACAGCTAGAGCTGAGTACATGGAAAGTCAGTATAAGAAGTTAAAGGATAATATAAGACGACAATTAGAATATGGTATTGCTAAAGGTGGATTAGTTATTAAACCTTATGTAGTTATTAATAATACACCTGTTAAGCCTTCTAATTCACAAAATAATGGCATTAAACCTAATAACCCTATAAACAATACACCTACTAACAAAAACGCCGTAAATGAGCAAAATACGTTGTTAGATGCAGATATTGAATTTGACTTTATACAAGCTGATAACTTTTATCCTTTAGCATTTGATAATAGTGGTAAGATTACTGAGGCGGCATTTATACAGACTAAGACAGAAAAGGACACTATATATAGACGACTTGAATACCATAAGTGGTATAATAATACAGTAGATGTTATTAATATGGCTTTTAAATCAACTGATAATACTAATAATGGTGATATGAGTGGAGTTGATTTAGGACAAGAAATATCACTAAAGGAAGTTCCTGAGTGGGCTAATTTACAACCTAAGACAACAATACAGAATGTAGATAAGCCACTATTTGCTTATTTTAAAATGCCTGACGCTAACACAGTAGATATGAATAGTCCTTTAGGTGTCAGTGGATATAGTAGAGCAGTAAATTTAATTAAAGACGCTGATATGCAGTACTCAAGAATGTTATGGGAATATGAAGCAGGTGAAATGGCTATTGATATTGATAGAGATGCTTTAAGCTTTGAAACTGATAGCAAAGGCAATACTCATTCAGTAATGCCAATGAGCCAACAAAGATTATTCCGTAAAGTGGATTTAGGTGACTCTAATACTTATCAGCCATATGCACCAGCATTAAGAGATACCTCATATAGAGAAGGCTTAAATGCTATTTTAATGAGAATTGAGGACGTGTGTGCTATTAGTAGAGGAACACTTTCAGACGCAACATCTGAGGCTAAAACTGCCACAGAGTTAAAGATATTAAGACAGCGTTCATATAGTGCCAATGCAGAAATACAAAAGGCACTTGAGCGTTGCCTTAGAGATGTAGTATACATTATGAATGTATATTGTGATTTATATGAAATTACTGCTCCTGGTGAATATGATGTAAGCTTTGAGTGGGACGATTCTATTATTGTAGATGTAGATACTGAACTTACTAAGCGACTAACATTAATGCAGAATGGCTTATGTGGTAAGGTTGAGAATAGAATGTGGTACTTTGGTGAGACTGAAAGACAAGCACTTGAGGCACTTGCTAAGATTGATGAAGAAAATGCTCAAGCTATGGAACAGAACTTAGTAGAGCAGTCTAATATGGCTAGTATTGGAGTACAGGCAAAAGCTAAACAAGATGAGATTAAGAATAAGGCAAAACAAGCTCAATCAAATAAAAAGGAGTAAGTAAATGCTTAGTGAAGATAGTTTAAATATTTTAATGCAACCTATCATTACAAGACAAGAAAACATCAACTTGTATGTATTAAAGATAATTGCAGAGCGTATCAAGGAAATTGGTACGCTCCTACCTTCCGACTTGCATACTTTACAACAGCTAGTGAGGACAGGTAGTGATATCAAGAAAATAAATGATTATTTAGCTACACAAACTAATCTACAATCCAAAGATATAAAGGACTTAATTAAGACAGTAGCCTTAGATGCTTATATAGATGCAAAGCCTTTTTATTTAGCTAAGGGTAAAGACTTTATTAGTTTTGCAGAAAATACCTACTTAAATCAAATAGTAACTGCTATTGCAGAGCAGACCGCTGATACATATATTAATATGTCCAAAGCTCAAGCCTTTATGTTAAGAGATTTAGCTAACCCTAAAGTATTAATACCTACTCCAATAGCTAAGACATATCAAACTATTGTAGACGAAGCCATACAAGCTAGTCAAAGTGGTGTATTAGATTATAATACTGCTATGAGGAGAAGTCTTAATCAACTAATTAATAGTGGCATTAGAAATGTAAACTATGAAGCAGAAAGTGGTAGAAGGCATACTCAACGACTAGATACTGCCGTAAGACGAAACCTATTAGATGGTATCAGAGCTATTAATTTAGGAGTACAGAAGGAAGTAGGAAGACAGTTTGGAGCTGATGGTGTAGAAATATCAGTACATGAAATGTCAGCACCAGACCATGAACCAGTACAAGGTCACCAATTTACTAATGAAGAATATAACAAGCTACAGAATGGAGAAGCGTTTACTGATGTAAATGGAAAACACTTTAAACCTATTGAAAGAGCTATTGGTACTCTTAATTGTAGACACTTTGCATGGAGTATTGTAATAGGTGTAAGTAAGCCACTATACACACAAGCACAGTTAAATGAATTTATTAAAAAGAATAATGAAGGCTATACAATGACTAATGGTAAACATTTAACTATGTATGAATGTACACAAGAACAAAGGCGACTTGAAACAGAGATAAGACGTGCTAAAGATGGACAGATAGTAGCCAAAGAAGCAGGAGATATAGACTTAGCTAAGAAGTATCAAGCTAAGGTAAGTAAATTAACTAAAGATTATACCGCTTTTAGCAAAGCGTGTGGATTAAAAAAGAGATTTGAAAGTATAAGAGTAGAGGGATATGAAAAATTATAACATCAAGATATTATATTTTAAAACAACTAAAAGTTGTGTACAAAATTTTTTAATTATGTTATAATAATAGTGGATAAGATAGATATTTCTTTTTAGTAGGTTATCTATATTTATACCTCCCTCTTTCAGAAAGGAGTAATTTAATAGCAAGGTTCCGGAACCTCCTTGTTTTATTAAATTACTCTTTTTTTATTGTTATACTAGATAGAAAGGAAAAACCATGAAAGAGATTAAACTTAATGCAATTTCAAGTGGTACAAGGTTATTACCTCTAGGTAGACAGGGTGAAAACGAAGCTCTAAAGATTATATTTGATGTATCTGGGCTTATAACTGAATATGGCGAAGGTGTGGCAGTAGTTACACACATGAGAAGCAAAGACACAGCACCTTATGTAAAGGTTACCGAAAGAGACGGAGTAAATGTTACATGGAATGTTAATAACACAGATACTCTTTTCGACGGCAGAGGTAAAGCTAATCTAATGTGGAATGTCAACGGAGTTATTGTTAAGACGATTGACTTTGATACTTATGTCTTTCCTAGTATATCAGGAATCGTAATAGTTCCTAATGCATTACAAAGCTGGTACAAGGAGATGTTAGAATATATTAACAGCGTTGCGGTTGATGATTCTAAGATAGAAGATATTGTACTTGAATATTTAAAGGAACACCCAATAGAAGCACCTGTTACAAGTGTAAATGAAAAGACCGGAGCAGTAGTTTTGACAAGTGCAGACGTAGGAGCATTATCTGAAAGTGAACTTGATACAGCTATTAATACAGCACTAGAACAAGCAAAAGCTAGCGGTGATTTTGACGGTCCACAAGGTCCAAAAGGCGACAAGGGTGACAAAGGAGATACTGGAGAACAAGGCATACAAGGAATACAGGGCGAAAAGGGAGATACAGGGGCAACTGGTCCGCAAGGAGAAAAAGGCGACACAGGTGCTACTGGTCCAGCTGGTCCGCAAGGTGAAAAAGGGGCTCAAGGTATTCAAGGCGAACAAGGTCCGAAAGGCGACAAAGGAGATAAGGGCGATAAAGGTGATACAGGAGCAAATGGAGCAGACGGACAAGATTTAGTCCATCAAGGCGAGGAAGTAGCAAGCAACGGAGTTGTAAGCAAAGAGCTATCTCCAAATGTTTTTTGTCTGTTTACTGATACCCAAACAGGTATAAGCGACCTTACTCTTACCCTTGCAAGTGGCAATTATTATGACGAGTATATGTGTGCCTTTACTACTTCTGCAAGTGGTTGCAACTTATCTTTGCCTAACACAGTTAGCTATATAGGAAGTGTACCAACATTAGAAGCAAATACTTACTACGAATTGAGCATTGTTAATAATAAGGCGGTGATTGCATGAGTAGATTTAGACGTGCGATATTATCAAAAGTAATTCAGATTGTACCAAGTGAATGGGTTAAAGAGTGGAATGCAAGCAAAGGCGACATGACAGCTAACGGCTTTACTGTAAGTGGTAACAATAGTTATGGTGGCGGTTATGAGCTAACAAGTGAGGGACAGTTGTTTACAGTTACAAACTCACAGAATGTCACTATAGCCATAAATACGGACTCAAACGACGAAGTCATTCAAGAGTGCAAGTTTAATATTAGTGTTTTATCTGACTTAGGTATTGACTGGTATATATCAAATGGCAGTGCATCGGCAAGAGTACAATTAAGGCTATATGGTGGCGACTATCAAATGAGAGTGCAGACTGCTCAATATAACCTTGTAACAACCACAGGACTAGGGAACGTTATATTTAATACAGATTGTGTTATGCGTTTAGAGTATGCACAAGACAGACATTTAAAGGTATATTTGAATGATGCTTTATACTTTGACAATGTGACATATAATACAAGCAATGCAAATACTACATTTACCGTTCATGTTGGTAGCACAATGCTACTAAAAGAATTTAATTTGAATTACTAGGAAGGATAATATGTACGCTAGAATTATAGACAAAAAACACATTGAATATTGCCCTCAAGAGCTACTAATTGAAGGTCAAAGGGTTATAGGATTTACAGAAGATTTTTTAAATAAGCATGGGTATTACAAACTAATATTGACAGAATGTGATATTAACAAAAATCAATCAATTAGTTACGAATTTAAAAATAATGTAATAATACAGATATGCGAATAAGGATGTAATATAAAGGAAGGAGAGGTTTTTCTTTCCCTCTAATTTCTAGATTATAGAAAGGAAAAAGCATGGTAGTGTTAGCACATTCGCTACATTCCATACAAGAAATGCACATTTTGATAACTTTATTTTTAGGCATATTAGCATCTAGTGGACTTTGGGGATTTCTTGGATTGGTATGGAATGAACGACAGAAGAAAAAATCAGTAGAACGAAAAGCCATATTAGGACTTCTACATGATAAGATTTATTATCTATGTTCATTATATATTGCTAATGGGGAAATTACTAGAGATGAATATGATAATTTAATGTATTTATATGTACCATATAAAGCTATGGGTGGAAATGGTACAGGAGAAAGATTAATGGCAGAAGTAAATAAATTGCCAATTTCAAAAACTAATATTAAGGAGGAGCGTTCAACTTATGGGTATTAATTGGAAATTAAGAGTACAGAACAGAGTAACTCTAACAGCTATCATAACTGATATTGTAGCAGTTATCTTTAGTATCATGAACTTAGTACAGACTAAGAACTTTTCACAACAATCAATCATGGATATTGTAAAGCTTGTGATTGAGGTATTCGTGTTATTAGGTATTGTAATTGACCCAACTACTGAAGGACTTTCAGATAGTGAGAAAGCTCTTACATATACCACACCACAGTAGATATTTAGCATTTAAACGTGCTTTATATTATATATAGTCTAACCTAAAGACATTTAAAGAAAGGTACATTCATTCGCAGAACTGCCACCTGCGGCATTATAAATTAAGCAGAGATAAAGAATGTAAAGGAGAATTTTAAACAATGACTATCAAAGAACTATTTGAAAAAGCTGAAAACGGAACTCTTACTTATGAACAGTTCCAAACAATTGCACATGAATCTCAGGCTAACTTCACAGATTTAAGTGAGGGAAAGTATGTAAGTAAAAACAAGTATGATACAGATATTAAGGCTAAAACAGATGAAATTGATACTCTAAATGGTACTATCAATACTAGAGATACTGATTTAGCAGACTTACAGAAAAAGCTAACAGACGCAGGAGCTGATACTGACGCACTTGCTAAACTTAATGGAGAATTTACTACATTAAAGAACAAATATGATGATGATATGAAAAACTATAAAGCACAGTTAAAGAAGCAGGCTTATGAATTTGCGGTAAAAGAATTTGCTAATTCTAAGAAGTTCACATCTAATGCCGCAAAGAGAGATTTCATTAGTTCAATGATTGCTAAAGACCTTAAAATGGAGAACAATGCAATTACAGGAGCAGATGATTTTGTCAACGCTTATACACAGGAAAACGCTGATGCGTTTGTTGTAGAAGCACCGGCTCCTGAACCATCTAATAAGCCTACATTCGTAGCAACTTCTCAGGGTGCAGAACCTCCAGAAGATACAACAGGTGGATTTGCAAGTGCTTTTCATTTCACAGGTGTAAGACCTCAAGTAAATAAATAATTAATTTTAAAAAAGGAGAAAAAATTATGGCAGCTTTAAATTATGCAACACAGTATTCTAATGCACTTTCACAGAGATTTCCTTATGTTTTGAATTTTGGTGCATTATATAGTACTCCAAACAATGGCAGATATAGATGGATTAATGCCAAGACAATTGAAATTCCATCAATCTCAACAACAGGTAGAGTAGATGCTAATAGAGATTCTATTGCAGTTGCTCAGAGAAATTACGACAATGCTTGGGAAACAAAGACACTTACTAACGAAAGAAAGTGGTCTACATTAGTACATCCAATGGACATTGACCAGACTAACATGGTTACAACTATTGCGAACATTACTCAGGTATTTAATGAAGAGCAGAAGTTCCCTGAAATGGATGCTTACACAATTTCTAAGTTATACGCTGATTGGAAGACAACAAAGGATGAAGCAGGTACTCTTAGAGTAGCTGATACATCAGCACTTGACGAATCAACAGTATTAAAGATTTTTGACGACATGATGTTAAAGATGGATAACGAAAGAGTTCCTGCTAATGGTAGAATCCTTTACGTTACGCATGAAGTAAAGACAATTCTTAAGAACGCTGACAAGATTTCACGTTCATTAGATGTGTCTAAGGGTCCAAACGCTATTGATAGAAGAGTAAACAGACTTGATGAAGTTGAAATTATTGGTGTTCCTGCAATACTTATGAAGACTCTTTACAACTTCACACAAGGCTGGCAGGTAGGCACAGGAGCACAACAGATTGATATGTTCTTAGTACACCCAACAGCTGTTATTACTCCAGTATCTTATACATTTGCTCAGTTAGACGAACCATCAGCTGGCTCAGAAGGTAAGTATATTTACTACGAAGAGTCATTTGAAGATGTATTTGTACTTAACAATAAGTCAGGTGCTATGCAGTTCCATGTTACTGCTTAGTAACCATTAATTGAATAATCTAGGAAGTGTATATGATTGCACTTCCTAGATATTACTAAGGAAGGATTAATATATGAATATAGTAATTGTACAGAAAGCTAATAAGATTCTAACTATTCCAGATGTACAACTTAATGAATATATTGCGAAAGGCTTTAGTCAAGTTGATGAAAGTGGCAAAGTAATTCAAGAAGGTATGCCTATTGATGCAGGTGAATTAAGAGTTGCATATGTAAAACATCAGAAAGAAATCAAAGACTTAAAAGCTAAGATTGAAGAGTTAGAGAATGAATTAGCTAAAGCTAAGAAGGCTAAGAAAGCCTCAAAAGCATCAGAATAATAATTAATGGGGGTTGATTATGTATTTAACATTTGAAGAATATATAGCTTTAGGTGGAACAATTACAGATGAAGTCACTTTTGATGATTTAGAGTATGAGGCAGAGTCAATAGTTAATTATTATACATTTAATAGATTATGTGATGATACAGAATTTCCTGAGGCAGTTAAGCGATGTATATTCACATTAATGAAGTTAATACTAGCTCAAAGTAAATATCTTAATCCTAATGAGGATAATATACAGGTTGCTTCACAATCTAATGATGGGGTATCAATCAGTTATAATATATTAAGTGCTTCTGATGTAATGGTAAATAGTAAATCACAAATTGACCGAACAGTTAATAGATACCTTGAAGGTGTAAAAGATAGCACAGGTAGAAAGCTATTGTGGAGAGGAGTTTACGAGAATGAATAAGTATCCAGCGTGGTGGAATCAAGCGATTACAGTATATAATAAATCATTAGACCCTCAAACTAAAGTAGTCACTTGGTATAAGACAGTCATTTTAGATTGTTTCTGGAAGGCAGCAGGTAATAAAGTCACTATAAACGACACCACAATTGATACCAATAATATTGTATGTAGAATACGCAAGAATGAAAATTATCGTACTCCTTTAGAATGGTTTAAATTAACTAATGATGAAAAAGCAAACTACTTTACATTGAAACAAGGGGATATTATTATTGGCGACTTAGTGGAAGATGATATAAACGAATATTTGAACGGACATCGTTCTACAGATATTTTAAAGAAATATCAAGCTTTACAATTAGCTATGACTATTCAGAATGTTTCCAATAATACAGGCGTTGGTAAAGGTAACGAGCATTATTATATAAGTGGAGAATAAGATGGTAGAAGTTAAAGTAAATATAGATACAGAAGGAATTGAAAAAGAGTTTTTGAATTTAATAAATGATAAGAATATTAAGTTACAAGTACATAATGAATTTGCTAGATATTGTGAGCCTTATGTACCATTCAGTTCTGACTTAGCTAATTTAGAAATAACTCCTAACTATGTTAGATATAATACACCTTATGCTCATTATGATTATGTAGGCGAAGTATATGGACCAAATATACCAATTATTGAAGATGGTGTAATTGTAGGATGGTTCAGTATACCAAATAAGCCAAAATATGCCACAGGAAGACCTTTACATTATAATAAACCTTTAGCATCTGCTGAATGGGATAAAGCTATGATGCAAGATAAAGGCGACGAGTTTGCTGAACAGGTTCGACAGATATTAATAAATAAGATAAACAGTTAAGGAGGCTATATAAATGGAAATAGACAAGAATCAAGCTATAATTGATTATTTATTACAATGTCCAACACTAGCCTCTAATCCAATGTTTTTCAATTGTGTTAAGGCTGAAAGTGACAATAAGCAGATTATCACACTTGAAAATGATAAAGTAATGGATAAGACGTATATAGATGGCTCAGTTGAAAAACGGTATACGTTTACAATTATAGATTTTAGAGCTGTAACATATAATCCAATAGTTAATCAACTAGGATATTCTAATGAAAATGTAGAGCAGTTATTAGATGTGCAAGGAATTATTGATTGGATTACCGAACAGAATAATTTAAGAAACTTTCCAAACTTTGGGGATAAGTGCTTAATTAGTTCAATCTCAAGTACAACTAATAATCCTAGATTAAATACTGTTGATACTACGGCTTCACCAGCATTAGCTAAGTATAGTACATCTATTAGAGTAGAATACTTAGATACATCACAATGTATATGGAATAATTAAGGAGGAATTAAAATGGCAGTGAATCAATTCAACTTACCTAAAGGACAAAGAGCTGAAAGAAAGCTATTAATCACAGTTGCCGAATGGAAAGAACCTGCTACAACAGAAGGCGGAGAGCCAACAGTTGTTAGAGAAGTACTAGGCACAAGAACTGAAGAATCATCGATTGAGTACAATCCAGATATTTCTACTACAACAGATATTCTTGGATATAACTACACAGATGTTAATAAGACTCAGCCACAGCAGGATTTTGACCCATTCTTAGTAATTGGCGGTTCAAAGCTTGGAGCAAAGTTAAATGATATTAGAAAGAGAAACGCACTTGCAGAACTTTCACAATTCACATTATATGTAATCACAGCATTTATTGGAGATGCCACTAAGGGTTACGAAGCTGAAAGACACACTGATTGTACAATTCTTTACAATTCAATGGGTGGCGATGTAAATGTAAACTTCCCTATTTCATGCTATTACAGTAATGTAATTACTAATGGTACAGTAGATAAGCTTACAGACGACTTTGTATTTACACCTGACATCACAATTTAATAAATTAAAGGAGAATAAATATGGAAGACAAGATTATTGATATTGACCTGAGTGTTACTAGTAAAAAGAAAATTAGAATCAATGGCGATAATAACAAGATACTAGAAATTAATACATCAGATTTAGGTTTGTTAGGACGACTTGAGGAGACTTATCCAAAGTTAAATAAGTTATCACAGGAGGCAAGCTTAGCACTAAGTGAAACTAATGAAGAGGATACTCAAAAGATAGCTGAAATACTAGCTAATATTAATACAGAAATGTGTAAGTATTTAGATTATATCTTCGATTCTAACGTATCAGAATTATGTTCAGATGGTGGCACAATGTATGATTTATTTAATGGTAAATTTAGATTTGAGCATATTATTGAAGTACTTGGTGAACAGTATGAAACTAATCTAAAGAGTGAAATTCATAAAGCACAGCAACGACTTAAAAAGCATACATCAAAATATACTAAGAAGAAAAGGTAATTAAATTATGTATACAATACCAACTACCATTGAGATAAATGGACAAGATTTTAAAATTAGAAATCGTGGGGATTATCGAGTGGTTTTGGATTGTTTTGAAGCTTTACAAGATGTTGAATTATCTGAAAATGAGCGTATAGTTGCATCACTTATTATATTTTATGATGATATACAAGATATTGAAGATTTAAGCATACTTCCGGATTTAGAAGTAGCTACAAAGGAAATGTTTAAATTCTTTAATTGTGGACAAGAAGAGAGTTCTGGACATCAATCTAATTACAAGTTAATAGATTGGAATAGGGACTCTCTTTTAATTTGTAGTGGTGTTAATAATGTTGCTAAGACAGAAATACGAGCATTGGATTACTTGCATTGGTGGACTTTCATGGGCTACTACATGGCAATTGGCGAAAGTCCTTTATCAACAGTAGTAGGTATTAGAAGTAAAATCGCAAAAGGCAAAAAGCTTGAAAAGTATGAACAACAATTCAGACGTGATAACCCACAATATTTCAATACAGATTATAAGACTATTAAGCAGAAGGAAGACGACGAGTTGTTAAAACAGCTTTGGAATAAACAGTAAGAAAGGAGGTTAAAATAATGGCAGAATATGATGGTGATATAAAACTTTCAGTATCAATGCAACCTAAAGATATTAAAAAATCCGCTAAAGAATTACAAGAGGCTATTAAAGATGTTTTTGATAAAAATAGTGGACAAAACCTAGACGCTAATTTACAAAAAGCATTAACTAAAATGAGTGACATGGCTACCAAGACTCAACAGGTAGTTGATAAGATGGAGCAATTAGAAAATACTAGAGTACCCACAGACCAATATACTGAGATACAAAAACAGATAAACACTACACAGTCAAAATTAGATAAATTACAAGAGACATTTGATAGAAATGCTGAAGGTGTAAAAAAAATTAGTCCTAATAAATTTAAAGAGATGAATTATGAAGTTACAGAATTAGAAAATACCTTATCATATGCTAAGGGAGAACTTGAAGACTTAGAAACTAACGGAAAAGCATTTACATTAGGTAGTAACACACAAGAATATGAAAATCTATCTAACAAGCTAGGAAACTTAAATAATCAGACTAGGGTTGCAGTAGGTAATTTTGAAGCACTTAAAAATAAAGCTAATGGCACTTCAGATTCTATGAAAAAACTTAGTAACAATACCTCAAAGAGCAATCTTACATTTAAGAAGGGTATATCAACATTATTAAAGTATGGATTTGGTATTCGTTCGGTTTTCTTACTGTATAGAAACCTAAGAACCTCAGTAGCAGAAGCATGGAAAAGTATGGCTCAAGCTAATGACGGAAATAATGCAGTCAATCGTTCATTATCAGATTTAACTTCTAGCCTAACACAACTTAAAAATTCTTTAGGTAGTGCCTTTGCTCCTATACTAACGGCAATTACACCAGCACTCGATTTCTTAATTCAAAAATTAAGTAAAGCTATTAATGTAATTGGAATGTTCTTCGCCGCTATTCAAGGCAAGAAAACATTTACTAAAGCGGTTAGAGTGCAAAAAGATTATGCAAGTAGCTTAAAAGATACTGCTTCGGCTACTAAAGAAGCAAAAGACGCCACAGAAGATTATTTATCTCCACTTGATGAAGTAAATAAATATGATGATAAATCAAGCTCAGACTCAGGAAGTGGCGGTGGCGGTGGCGGTGCTTCGGGTGGAACAGGTGGTGAAGGATTCGAGGAAGTACCTATTTCAGATGAATTTACTAAAAAGGCTATGAAAGTTAAACAGCTTTTAGAAGAATTATTTCCACTTGTAATAGGCATCGGAGCCGCATTTGCTGGTTGGAAGGTATTTAATATTATTACAGATTTAGCTCAAATTTCACCATTACTAGCAAATATACTGGCAATTATAGTAGTGATTGCAGGGCTTGTATTAGCAGTAGTTGGTTATTTTCATATGTGGAAAGATGGTGTCGATTGGGAAGGCATTATTGAATATATCGGCGGTATATCAATTGCAGTTGGAGCTTTATTAGCAGTAGGACAAACGCTATTAGCAGGAATTGTATTACTTGTAGGTGGTATAGCAGGAATTATACTAGCTATTAAAGATATGATTGAAAATGGTGTTAATGCTCAGAATATGGGATTATTACTATTGTCTACAATATCACTTATTATTGGAGTATTCCTTACATTTGGTGCAACCGCAGGAGTTGTAGTTGCAATAATTGCGTCAGTTATTGCAATTATAATGGGAGTAGTTACCGCCGCAGGTAATGGACAAGCGGCATTTGAAGCGTTTAGGAATACTATTAAATACTTTGGAGATTTTATTAAAAAATTATTTAAAGGTGATGTTAAAGGAGCATTTGACAGCCTAGGTCAATCTGTAAAATCACTTGGTAATTTATGGAACACAATTTGGAAGTCAATGGCTCAGCTAGCAGGGAAGGCAATTAATAAAGTAGTTGATTTACTAAATGGATTTAAACTTGGACCTATCCCAGATTGGGTTCCTGGTATTGGTGGCAAAAAGTGGTCACTTAATATTCCTCATGTACCTATTCCTCAGCTTGCTAAAGGTGGTGTAATTCCACCAAATAAAGAGTTCTTAGCAGTATTAGGTGACCAAAAGCACGGAACTAATATTGAAGCACCACTTGATACAATTGTACAAGCCTTTAATCAAGCAGGCGGTAAATCGTCAGATGAAGAATTAGCATTACTTCGTGAACAAAATAGATTGCTCTCGCAATTATTG
>Ga0326512_10000780_pt1 | contig 26880 bp, 25 predicted proteins | sample 1_2617_0518_D_FD_203652 | JGI IMG/M metagenome (GOLD analysis project Ga0326512, IMG submission 203652) | Bovine rumen microbial communities from UC Davis, California, United States - 1_2617_0518 | ecosystem: Host-associated > Mammals > Digestive system > Stomach > Rumen | place: USA...
GATTATAATTCCTGCGTGCGATGTCCTCCTTCGAGTTTCGTTTCATTTTAGCATGAACCGGCTGGTTCTTTGAATTCAATCTGAAACCAGCTGCTTTCAATTGAGCGACAGTCGCGCCTTTCGGCATTGCCTGCGGAGCCGCTTTCCTGTCAGCCATCTCATACAGGTATTCGCCTTTGCCATTACCGGTGCTTGTTCGCCAGTTCGGGCGTGTCTTATTGCCTGCTTTTCCTTGCGCCGCACTGATGTTCTTAGCGAAACTTGTCGCAAGACGAGCGGTTTCATTACCATAGAATTCAGCCGGTTCACCGTTCTTCTTATGACCGACATTGAAATTATTAGCGAACCACATTCCGTTGTTCTCATTGATTCCGCCTGCATACGCTGCACGAATGAATTCCTGCGGATGATTCTCCAGAAGATCCTTATATACTTTCTTCTTATGCGCATCAATGGCTTTCCTGCGTGCATCAGGAGATAATCCTTCCAATGCCTGATTGGATGGGCGAGTATTCCTCATATAGGATGCAAGACGGGCAGGCGGAGCGTAAAGAATGGCAGGATCGGATGCCTTGAACATTTCACGTTGGCGTTTCGGTGACAGTTTATCCCATGCTTGTTTTTTCAGATATGTCTGCATTGTTTTCGGCATGTCGCCAGTCGTGTATTTCTTATACAAGCGATTCAAACGCTGGTATTCCTTATCTGAATGCTTCACGCCTTGTGCATCCATTGCATCCATTTTCGCTTTAACATCAGCCGCATCCTGTTCATGCTGTTTATGATATATCGCATTGAAATCGACTTTATCATGCATTATATCCAATGCATTCTGATTCAATGCCGCGACTTCCTTCTTGTTACGTTCAGCATATTTCGAACGATTACGCTGTTCACGGCGTTCCGCTTCCAAATTCAATTGAGCTTTCGCAAGTTCCTTAGCCGTGGGCTCATGCTCGTAACCATACATTTCATGAGCGCGTGCATATACTTTCTCATAAGAATCATTGGAAGTGTCAACAAGATACATCGCGTCATTATCGCTCATCGCATCCACATGCTTATCAATGGCTGCATCGATTGCAGTGGATACAGTCGCGAAATCAGTATCCTTCATTTTCGCGTTCGGATTGATTCCTTCGACACCAGCGAGCGCTTTATTGAACGCTTGCGCAGTTTCATTATCATCCTCTGAATAATACATTGACGCGACTGTTTTGTTATCAATGCGTTCAGTGTAATCATCCATGCTTTCCGTTGTCATGCCATGAGCGTTGCCAGCATATAAGGTTTCATTCAATAACTGCTGCTTTTCAATGTAAGCATCGACTTCCTTTTCACTGCCATGGAATTCACCGACAGGGCAATGACCTGGACGAGCATGGCAAGTCCCTTTCTTACCGGTATTCCTGTTAACATGGAATCTTCCTTCGGCCATAATATTTTCCTTCCATAATATTTAATTCATTATGTTCAATCAAATAATATCTATCAGAAAATTATGGCAGGAACCAGCAATTAAACATTCGGTTCCTGCCATTAAGGAAGAAAAAATGAATGGAATAGTTTCATTCCCCTAGCGGGGAAACAACCCTTGTAAAACCATATCAAATCAACGAATCTCATTGCGCACCGACAGTTCCAGTTGAACCATGTGTGGTTCCAGTGCCATCATCAGTGTTCGCGCTGCATGCACCTGAATGCACCTGTTTAGCCATTTCATTGGATTCCTCATCCGGAACATACGCGAGTGGAGTTTTAACATTACCTGTATTATTGAATGAATTCACATTCGCGCCATAATATAACACGGCATAACTGTTCGCAATGGCTTCAGTCCTGCCTTTCGCGATGTCCGGATCGGTTGTCCTGCAATGCTGATCAATTGCACGATGAGCCAATTCATGCTTCACACTATCAATGAGCACACCGTTCTTAGCGAATGTTTCATAATCCTGATGTGATTCATTCACATAAATGACATCAGGCGTCATAGAACAATAAATAGCGACGGTACTGGATGATGCCGTTCCTTCACATGGAATGCCATTCAGATTCCATTTGATTTCAGCGCCTGCAAGTTCCACGATTTCATTCGCAGCGTTCCTGTAAGTTCCATCTGAACCGATCTCCGGTTTATAATCTATTATTTGCTTTTCAATATCCGATAAACCATTCGCATTATTATTTGCATCCGTGTTTCCATTGGATGAATCCGTTGGTTCACCGGACGGTTCGGTTTTATCAGTGGTTTTCTTATCTGTGCCATCAGCTGTTTCCTTCTTATTTTTATCTGCTGAATCAGGTTTCTTCTCATTATCAGTGTAATCGCCAATCATGAATGATGTCCATGGGAATGTGATTTCCATGCCTCCTTTTGTTTTCATGATTCCACTTGCAGTCAAACCGGCGTATGCGCCATAAACAAGCAGGCAGAACACGATGCTGTTCACAATGAATTTGAATAATACTTTCAAAATGAAATGATTCTTCTGCTTGTCTTTATTCGCATATGGATCATACAAGTCAAATGAGCCCTTATTCCTTGCCATATTTTAACCTCACAGAATTATGTTAATATGTTTGAATGCAATGATAGCATGCTGATTACATGCACCAAACATTAAATAATATCATATAAACGCATGCAATTAAAACAGTCAATGAAATATGTTATTATTGCATACATGAGGAACATCACTATCATTAACGGCGCGGGAATCAGCGTGAACGCCGGAATCAGCGCGTTCCGTGGAATAACCGGCGCATGGACAACGGAACCTGATGTGCGCAATGCATTCAATTTGAATGTGTTCATGACGAAACCAAAAGCACGGGCACTATTATGGGATTGGCTTGCGCATTCGCCTGCATGGAACGCGGAGCCGACTATCGCTCATCAGGAAATCAAACGGTTGAATGATAATAAAGCGCTGCTGGGCGTGTTCACGCAGAATTTCGATGGATTGGAAGCGAAAACCGGATTGGAACCGGATAGGATTCATTATCTGCATGGAAACATGCTTACAAGTTCCTGTCAACACTGCGGCAGGAAATATGATACACGCGCATTATGTGATAATCTGGTTAATGAACCGGAACCGCATTGCCATGCGTGGAATGAGAAGAAATGGAATAAACGCACGCAATCATATGGTAAGGAATGCGGCGGCGTCATCAAACCTGACATAGTGTTTTTCGGTGAAAATCTTGAGAAGCATGTCATCAATGCGTTCAATGAATGCCTGACATGGACGGATGAACTATGGGTTATCGGTTCCAGTTTGCAAGTGTTTCCAGTTGCGGACATGCCGAAACAAGCATTACTGTTGAATAAGACTGTCCGCATTGTGAACATGAGCGCGACACCATATGATAGGAATCCGCGTGTGGATTGCATTCATGAGGACATTGATGCTGCGCTTCCAGTAATGGTGGATAGAGCGCTCACGGATTGATAACATGTAGGCATTGGATACAAATTATTTTATTCCGAAATAATGACATAAGGATGATTTTCTGATGTCATTATTTGTTTTGATACTATAATGCTTATTTTATAATTTGTCTGTATGTATTCAGTTGAATGCACAGCGCGCGTCCTTCTCAACGATGCATTTCTGATTCACAGCATCCTGAACCGCATTATACCTGTCACCGAGCAGTTTTACACGCTCGTCACCATTCGCATATTTGCCTTCAATGACTTCCTCGACAATAACGTTAATGTCCCTGATGTCATGTCCTTGCGCATCCAATACCGGTTTATCAGCTTGCGCTGTTTGTTTCGCGGATTTCTTCTTAGCTTCTTCCAGTGCTTTCTGTTCATCATATGCGCACACTGAAAGCAGGTTCTCATCCTGTGAAACACGGACTGTTATCGCGTTCTGTTTATCCGTGTGAACGTTATCACCGTACGTGTTCGGCATGAGCGCGCAAATGTCATCTTTCTGTGAATACACTCCATATGAATTGCATTTCCGTTCCGCCGCGTCAACATCATAACCCGATGTTTTCATGCAATCATTGATATCAGCCGCTTTCTTATTCGCTATCGTGATCATGTCCTTGTAATCGAACCGCATTTTATACCATGAAGCTGATGGAATGTCCACAGTGAATTCATTGCCATCATCATTCTTCCGCATGTTCTGGGTGACGGTGACTGGATTCCCGTTCTCATCCGGATAAATCGCTGTCAATAAACCATTGCTGTCATAATACCATCCGAAACCGCATTCATCATATTTCTCCTTGAACATGCGGTTTGCGTTATAATTATATTCCTTAGCGCAATTATTAATGTCCTTCAATTGTTTATATTGATTCACGCTATTCATTATCAGTTGCATGTCCGGCGTCGGATACTGTTGTTTACCATTCTCATCCTTCAACGATACTGATTCAGGGCCGAAACAATCATAATAAATACCTGATTTCTTGCCACCATTCGTCGGTTTGCAAACATTCTTATTCCTGTCCACTTTACCGAATTCCGCATTAACCGGGGAATCATTCTTGCCTGCATTGTTCCCATTGGATGCATCATTTCCTGTTGATGCCGGTTTGATGAAAGCCATAACCTTGCCAATCATGGAATTCGCATCTTTATCCTGATATGCATTCACGACGAACCATGCGCCGAAACCGAGCGCGGCGGCAGTGATGATTGAAATGAATAATGTAAGAAGATTCTTCCTCATAAAATGAGAATATCAATATGAGTTAGTTTCATTCCCCTAACGGGGAAACAACAATTATAATCAACCCACCACTCATTCACCGGCATAGTTTCATTCCCCTAACGGGGAAACAACCAGTTCAATTATTCTGGGGGTGATGTCTACTCGTGGTTTCATTCCCCTAACGGGAAACAACTAACCTTGCCAATCATGGAATTCGCATCGATTTTAGTTTCATTCCCCTAACGGGGAAACAACAAAACTATGTGTTTCAACTTGAACGCGGAAAACAAGTTTCATTCCCCTAACGGGGAAACAACTAATCAGATTTGATGGTCATGACTATATGATTACGGTTTCATTCCCCTAACGGGGAAACAACGGAAAATCACGATATGTGCATTCGTTGTATTCGTAGTTTCATTCCCCTAACGGGGAAACAACTGGGAATATAACAGTTAATCTCGGTACTGATTTTAGTTTCATTCCCCTAACGGGGAAACAACGGAGAGGTGATTTCCAATGTTAGTATTCGCGTTCAGTTTCATTCCCCTAACGGGGAAACAACCCTTGTAAAACCCTGATTTTACAAGGGTTCCATATGAGTGAAACCACTTCTCATACTGTTTTTTTTAAATTATCAAACTACTTCTCATGTAATCAATGATATCATATTCTAATAATGTTGTCAAATCATATTATTTCCTATGATGAATATAATACGCTTTACTATGCTTACGTTTATTATTTTGACCATCATTTGGTAATCTTATATAATGGCATGGAATCATCAAACCATCTAAATCAATTGAAATTATTGGGCAATCATTGCCAATGCATTTGAATTCAAAACCTGTTTCCATCATGTCATTGCTCCATGCTATGAATGCCCATCCATTGTTTATATTATCAGCCAGAGTTCTGATCATTCCATCACGAACACGAGCACTAATGTTACCAATGTATACATTAGTATTGATTTCAATAAGATAACGGCTAATATAACCACGAACTTGCTCATTGACATTTGATGTTATCACTGCTATCATGCTTGATTGAAACCTCCTGTTATGATTTTCGATGTATCCCATAAACCAGTGTTATCATCCATCCATTCAATTTCCGGCGTATCATCATCAAACATGAGAATTGTCTGTATGCATTCAATGCTGTCATGTATAACATTATTATCAGCTATTGTTTTCCTCATTAATGTTCTAACATCCTTATCAAATGATTTCATGCTTACAAAATATTCATCTGAATTATTATGATTAATGTATTCACTTCCTATTTCAAATGCCACTGGTATTGATGTATGCGATTTGAATACATCGGCTACATCCAATGCGAATGCAATTGATTCACCATTATGAATAATCCCTAATTGAGGAAACTGCGCCTAAACCGAGAATGATTGACATTTCAATGTCATATAATATTTGATTACATGTTGTCAATGCTTTATTAACATAATCAGGAATATCATCCCATTCAGCGATTCTTCCATTCCATTCAATTCCATATTGTTCAGCATACATTGAATACAATGTTTTCATTCTTGCGCCTTCAGCTCCGCGTAAACGGTTCAATGAATCATACTTACTGAAATCTCCATTGAATCTCATTGAATACATGATTTTCGCAGCTTTTAATCGTTTCGTAGGATGACTTACTATTTCTGCTTGCTTAATTGCATATCGTGCATTTGTTGATAAACTACGTCCATATGCGTAGAATCTTGTTTGATCGCTTCCCATCCAGTTAACCGAACATCCGCTGCTCCCAATGAGTTTCATGGCGGCATGTGTTATGTTTGCGCCTGGACCCAATATTAATGTAATCAATGAATTCGCTGGTATACGAATACTAATATTATCACGATTACATAATAATGAGCCGCCATCAATATTGATAATGCATCGTTCAAGATAAATAAATGACAGCCGATCATCGGATACTGGTATATTCTTGATCGGCTGCTTTCCTATGACATGCGATTCCATGCATATAATCTATCTGATACATTGAAATGCAATGTTTATCGTGTAATCGGCGCGATTGTAATCAACCCCATTCCGAATGCTTTATTACGACCAATTCCATTTAACATGAGTTCACGGAATTTATTAACATTGGTGATTGTCATAATTCCCTGGAATACTGCATAATTCATATCTGATTTCGCATGTTCAACTCCTGTTTCAATGATGATAACATTGTTATCATCATAATCGGCGCAGGATTCAAATTTCTTTCTGAGCCAATTCATTTTATTTTCAATGGATGATATGTATACAATTCTGCCTGTATCCGCAGCACGGAATGCCGTGTTTGCTTTAAGAGTGAATGCAATTTTCATTCCATTATGCAATGATTTCAATACTTTATTAAAATCCATAGTTTGTACTTGTTTATCATAATCCAATCGCGGCCATCCGTAGGATTCAATGAAACCAGTGTAATCAGGCTTATCATTACTCAGAACGTAAATAATATATTCATTATTATCATTATTATCCAAACGATATAGAATACGATCAGTATTATGCCCATTTGAATCAGTTTGAATATTAGGAAATCCCGCATATACAGCCGCGTGAATTTTATATGGTGAATCAAGCAGCATCATGGATTCACGCCTCTGCTTATTAAGTTTAATACGTGTGAAATAAGTCATTTATATCCTTTTCTAAAAATATTATAATTATTATAGCACATGATGCGAACATTATTTCATGTATTCATCAGTGAAAAACTGCATAGGATCATAGTTCACCGATTTCACATCAATTGATTCATCATTAGAATCAGAACCGTTAGGAATAACATTATCGAATCTTACATAACGACGATTATATTTCCTATAATTCATATTGAATGAAATAGGATCGTCCATAATATAATCATTGCTTGTATTATCATCAATAATAACCATTAATGAATGATTCACATCTGAACGTGAGTGAGATGGTTCATTTTCAAAAGCAGTCATAACCGGAATATCAATGAAATTATCAGTTTCAATATTCATAAGCATATCGAATGATGCAGGAAATTCCTTCCTGCCGTAATAAAGAGCATAATGAGGATTATTCAATGCATTATGAATGCTATCAATGATTTCATCCTCACCACGAACCGCAACAATGAAAACAGCATCCATAATGAAATTACGCTCACTGATTTCACTGGGATTGCGACTGAATTTCCTACCATGAATCAATCCTGTGTTTTTCATATCAACATTGTAATCATATTCATGCATAGTCCTGTAATCACGGCCAATGGTTCCATCATCATCAATGCGGACACCGAATTCAAGTGAACGCAAATCATTCAAACTGATTCCAATTTCCTTCTCATTTGACATGTCACGTTGCAATCCGAGTGCAGCTGAGAACATGCCAATGATTCCGCTTTTCGTAGGGAAGCGGAATGTTTTGCGACGGGATGTCATGCTTTCATTACATCCCCATGATTGCAGTCCTTTAATTTCCATAAGCATTGTTTTCATAAGAATCCGTTCCTAAAAGTTTTAATACATTATATTGAATGAGGCGGACATAATATTTGTTATAATCCGCCTCATTCAGAGAAATTAATTGTTAAATTGCGTTCATCACGCCATCAATGACACCATTGATGTTCGTTACTCTTCGATCGTCATCACTTGCATTATCAGGAAGCTCAATACCTGCCACGAATGTAATCCAACCATCAGTTCCAACCATTGAATCAACATGATTAATGTATTCAAATAGACGCTCAGTTGCCTTATCAATGACTCCTGAATCGGAATCAATAGGTTTTTCAAACGCGCCAGCGTAATTACGAGGCATTCCTGTATTATGAACACTAACAACAAGAACTGAAATCGGAGTATGCGCATCGAAACTATGCTGCTTACCTGATGGCATTGCATTCACAACCCCATCAAGGAATTGTCGAATGGCCTCATGAGCATGAGCGACATCACCATTCTGATTACGAATGACTTCATCCACATTAATGTTCGCATGTGAATACATGACATCAGACGCGAATTCAGTGGTTCCGATATGCGCGGCTCCAGCATCCTCACGAGATTCAGAATCATCGGATGCGGTGAAATAATCATAACCAATCTGCATCCGGCTTACACCAAACTGGTGAGCGAACTGGACTGCACCATCAATATTCAGGGCTGGATCATCAGCAAGCATTCGACCGAACAGCGCAATGTCATTCGCGCGATGAGCATCATTCAGAATAATATTACGCAATGTCTTCTTACGATTAGATGTCCGCTTTTTCATATCATTTCCATAGGACGGATCATTAATTGGTTTAACCAGTTCCTGAGCAAGTTCCTGTACAGTGGCATTGCCAATGAAAAATGCAGAAGCAACCTTACGTTCAGTCTTATCACGGTGCTTGATTCCAGCTGCATCTAATGCCTCATCAGCAAGATCAATAGCCTGTGCATCAGTAATATTCTGATTGATTTTCTTGATTTCATTTGCAATCACGTCATACATGCATACGGTACGCGTTCCATAATCATTCGCTCCGTATTCATCAATACAATAGTCACGAATAGCTTTCTTAGTTGCCTGAGAGGAAATACGCAGACGACGGGAACCGCCAATCAATGCGTTTTTCGGTGCATCAGTATCATCGCGGTTAAGGTTGCATGGCGGAACGAATCGAAGAGTGTTAATATCAATGAAAGTAGTCATTTTTTATTTATACCTTTCTTATTGTTTATATTAATTATTATATTCAATTATATTAATTATGCAAATCATCAGAGTGTCATCAGTATTAATAATTCCGTTAAATTTTAAGATTCATATGATAATCACGAATCCATCGCATGAGAACACCGCGACGGTTATCATCATACTGGAATGTAATTAGATTCTTTACAAAATCCCCATAATTAAATCCAATATTCACATTAGATGCAATTTGACGCAGATAATAACTTGCTGAATCCAAATCATGAGCATTGCATAGCGAATCAAGGATTCCATCCATCCAATTAGCACGATTTTGATTAGAATTAACATAACGTGCAAGCGCAACGCCGAATTCAGTTTTATCATCATGTGGCTTCCTATTCTTAGGAGAATATTGAATTGCATACATGCTGAATGCAAGAATTAGAGCACGTTCAGTTTTAGTCATGATTGCGGAACCATTCTCATCATTCGGCGCGGAAACATGCCATTTATCATCAGAATCATCATTGTTATGTTTGTTTACAGTATGTGAAATACTATCAATAACAATGCTCCATGCCTCAACATTATCCGATGGATTCAATCCAGCGCAATTACGCAGTTTGGCTAATACCGGCAGATAATCGTTGCTTTTTCTATCATATGCCTTCTGAACAGCCTTCGCGAATGATGAAATTGTATTTGCAGCAATTGTATTTTCAGTACTCATTTTTTTCACAGCTCCTTCTTCATCTTATTCAATAGGAATCCTTCCGCCTTATCAAATGAATAACGTTTCTCAACATTATCCTTGATGATGGTTCGGCCAGTTAGCTTAACGATATCATCCTTCTTAGAATTAACTAAATTATTAATAGTCATGCGTGTTGCGGATTTAAATGAATTCATTGGATTCATAAGCAATTCCATATTCTGAATAATTTGATGCAAAATAGGTTCCATTACAGCATAATATTCAGTTTTCGCATTTGATTTCACAGCAGCACATCGTCCATCACCATTATTCATATCCCTATCATCATTCAAACCATTAGCAATCGCAACATCAACAGCAAATTTGCCATATGCTTCCGCTATTTTATTCATTTTGCTAATACAATCATTCAGGCAAATAATCGCTTGCGCATTACCATCCGTGAGTTCATTAGACACATGGACATCATCAACATAAATGTCATTAACAACCGCTTCCATTGAACCATAATACACCGTGCATGCAGTTGCATTCAGCATGTAATCATTCGATTGAATAACACCATTATTCAATAGTTCACGAATGAACCTTATGACAGTGGGAATGCTATTGTTGGATTTTGAATCCTTAACAATGAATTGACCGATTCCACGCCAAATGCTTGTTCCCTGCGGCAGCGTGAATGGGCTCATGTAATCAGGCGCTCCGTTCTTGCCTTTAATTTTTTTGAATGCCATCATGGGTTCATACATTTGAGAACCTGTTGTCCGGATATTATCACCCGCGCTTATAAGCAAACCCTTAATGCAATCATTGCAATCATTTGGAATCAACCTGATGCGACGAGACGGAAAAGTGAATGCATCAATGATACCATCAGGCTGCTTCTCATCTATTGAATAATCAGCAGTCAATGGTTCCTGTTCCCATAGTGGAACGCCATTCAAACTAATGCGATGCTCGGACGCATCAAAAGGCAGGTTAAGCATGATTGTTTCAAACATGCTACTCCCAGTTGGAATCAGAATTGTTCCAGATGCGGCCAATGGTTTCTTCGCCATCACACGTCCCTGCTTATTTAAATTATTAGGATTCACGCCTTTCATTTTCTGCTTCTGCGCGGATGTATCATAACAGTATGTTGCAAGTATATATCGCAATGCTTCATCAAATGACATGGATTCATATGATTCAGGTTTACGATTACCGAACAATACGTTATAATTATTAGTTTTTCTTTTATCACGGACGGTTTGCATAATAGCATCCAAACCGCTGATTTCACCTGATACCGATTCCATATCAGTAGCCTGCATGAATGGGTATGTATCATCAATAAGCCACATACGATCATGAACACATGCAATGGAACCATCATTCCATGCGTCTGAAGACAATGTTCCATTCACATAATCATCAAATACTCTAATGTCAAACTTATGTTCATCCCATAATTCATACCATGATTCATCATTAAAACCATTATGGTTAACATTATAAGAGCGTGCAATGAATGCAATGATCAGTCGTATAATAGCCGTATTCTGCAAACCATCACTGCATGACATACTTTTGATTTCATGCGCTTCCATGATAATTGAACGCAATGATTCCATTGATTCACTGCCATCAATTCGAATAACAGGAATCCATTTCTCATCATAAATATTAAATGTTCTCATGATTTCAATCCTATCATATTTAATCCATTCTTGCAATCATATTTCAATCGGCGCGTTTCACCGTTGATTCTGATTTCAGCATAACCATCATCATTGAAAATCAATGCGAACTCATTGGATAATATTTTAGTAGCATCCCATTCTGGAATGGATTCATTAATTTTATCCAATTGACGCATGATTTCATCATCATGAATGGAGCATTCAAATGGAAGTGATACTCTGGATTTGTATAGTATCATTTCATCATCGAATGCCATATCATCAGTAATGAATACATGATGATTCTCGCCATCATAATATATTGGCGAGAATGAACCATCATCATTCTGATACATGGCAATGACATTAATGGATGAAATACCACTGCGGACAGCAGTGTGTCCATTGTCATCATCTGACTCACCGGCGTTCTTCTCCGTCATGCTCGTAAGAGCCGAATTTTTCATTGGCTCATCAATGATGAAATCGGATTGATTCATATCCTTCGCATAATCAGAATATGATTTATTCATGGTTTCACGCCATTTAGCTGATGATGAATCCAGTTCGGACATTTTACCATCATATGCTTGATTCATCATTCCAATTATGCTATCAGGAACAGTGAATTCATTTAATTGTAATGATTCCACTGCTTTCATCAGACGATAACGTCCATAAATCTTATTACCATTAAAACTTGGCTTATCATTAGACATAGGATCAGGCATGTCGATTATTTTCAGAATAGGTTCAATTAACTTATCCTGACGAACATGATGATTATGACGGTGCAAACGTCCTGAACGTTGAATAATAAGATCAATGGGTGCGACATCAGTATACATAATATCAAAATCCAAATCCAGACTCTGCTCAATCACCTGAGTGGAAATGACAACACTGCGTTCAGGACGATTAGAACCATCCTTCCCATATTTGTTTATGATATCATGTTCAATATTAGTTCTATCCTGAATAGTGAACCTTGAATGGAATAATTGGACATCCATGTCAGGATATGTTTTAAGCATTTTATCATATAATTCCTGCGCCTTGCTTACAGTATTCACAATGACGGCGGCGTTCCCGCCATCATGAATGGATTCAATGACATCATTAAGCAAATCATCTCTGGATACTTTATCAATATGAATGGTTTTATGCATTGTTGACTTAACCGAAACATTCACTGTATTATTGCCATTAACATATGTTATTGACGGATATGAATTCACATTGATTGCATTGCCATCATATGTTTGAATGATTCTGTTCCTTGTTCCGTCATCAAGAGTCGCCGTAAGAACAATTACAGGAACGCCATAAGCATGGCACCATTCCAATGCACGCATGAGAAAACCTTTCATAAATGAATCACATGCATGGATTTCATCAAGAATGACAACCTTGCCTGCAAAACCATCATGACGTAATTGAACATGTTTTGATTTCAAAGCCATCATGAGAAACTGATCAATTGTACTAACATGGAATGGAGTGAGCGCTGATTGCCTTCCATTACACATCCAGTTAGCATGATGATTATGTTTCCATTGCATCCAATTCTTATTCATGAACGCATTGGAATGCTGAAGAATCACATTATCAGCATGAATCGCATTGAACCATGGCTCCATTCGATTGAAAATAGCATTCGTAGTAGCTTGCGTTGGAAGAGCGAATGAAACACCATTCATGTTGAACCTATCAGCTAGAATTTCCGCCGCCATGAGCGCCGCTTCCGTTTTACCTGAACCAGGTTCAGCCTCACAAATAATAAGAGGTGGATTGGTAACATTGGATGCAATGGCAACCATTTCACGTTGCATGGCATTCATATTCGCGTGGATTCCGAATCGAGATTCCAACATGTTATCATGAGATAATTGGGCATGCCATTTATCAGGATAGTGAATCATATTCCATCCTTCTTCCAATCGTTCATGCTCCTGCCGCGTAGTCAAATCAACATTACCAGTTAATGATAATGGAAATGCAACCGTATTTGACGCTATCCAATCCGCTTGAACAATAATTCCTGCGATTAGCATTAACACATTATTATCAAATTTAATAGATTTAACATCATTAATAAACTTATTTAATTCAGTGCGTTCAGCAATGGTATCAATGAGTTCAATACGAGCATTATTCCAAATGCCATCACCATATTCTTTTGATTGTGCATCATATGGGTCAATATTATCAAACCATCCATGATGGCCGAGAATAGTACTTGCAAGTTCAGGTGCGTTTTTAATACCAAAATCATGTGCTTTCAACCAATCCCTGACAGCAATGAACGATGATTTTTCATGACGCAGCGCACCTGATGCCTTTATATCAGATGGAATCATGAAACCTACATTATTCATAGCGCGAATAAGAAAATCATAATATTGATTATCAGCCTGCTGCTGGAATACAGGCGTCGCTTTGCCAACATCATGAACACCAGCAAGGAAGGATACGCATGATATCGCTGCATTCGTGTTCCCATTGAACGCAATAACAATATTACGAGTTATGTTATCAGGAATAGAACCCCATAGTTTATGCTGAACTATATCAGCAGTGTCAATGAGATGCCGTCGGATGCAATTCCATTCACGACTATCCGGATTCACCACGTCAGTTTTACCCCATAAATAATCTGAAATCATGTTATCAATGATAGCACATAAGAACAACAAAACTGAACTTAACGCTAAATCGAATAAATGATATCATTGATTACATGAGAAGTAGTTTGATAATTTAAAAAACAGTATGAGAAGTGGTTTCACTCATATGGAACCCTTGTAAAATCAGGGTTTTACAAGGGTTGTTTCCCGTTAGGGGAATGAAACCAAATGCCGTTCGGATCAACCGTATTGCATTTCACGTTGTTTCCCCGTTAGGGGAATGAAACCATGCACGCAATGATAGCATGCAAATAAAAACATTATTTTAACATAATCAATGGACATCTGATTATAATGGAAACATCATGCGAACAGAATTTCCGAATAATCCGTGGTTTCCTCCCCCTGTTCATATGAATGACTAATATTCCCATCAACTTGTTCCATGAATGGAATGATTCGTTTCAACACTGGTGATAATTCAGTGCGATACTGCTTAATTTCATTCACGTTGAAATCATCCATGCCATCAATGTGTTCAATCGAATGCAGTATATCCCGTTTGAGTTCAATGGAATCATTATCGGCATCCGGGATGCAAGCCATTATATTCACTGCTTCGTGAACCCAGATTTCATATTTACCGATTCGTGATTCCCTGATTCTATCAGCTGTTTCACGCCATGTAAGATTATCAATAGGTGTATTCATGTGTTCAATGATAGCATATGAACCTAAAAATAAAATAATCAGCCAGTTCACATATTAGAAACCGGCTGATTAACCATACTATAATGGCAATCAAATGAGTTCATTGATTGCCATTATTATTTCATGCGCTGGGATACGTGTTCACGCGCGACGGATCAAAATGATCAATCTCAATTTTAATTTCCCAATCATACCATGAAATGCGTTCACGAACAGCGCGTTCAATGGCATCAATGATAACAGTATCATCAACATGCTCGGAATCATGAATATCAATTTTCATTGTAAGCAGAATGCGATCCTCATCCAAATGCAAACCTTCCACACTAATTAAACGATTACCATTACCACGATCAATCACATAATCACCATTATCATCCTTAATGAATGCATTGTTTTCAAATTTACGGGACAGGATTTCATTCGCAATACGTTCCACACTATCATAAGTCCGTTCACTCATGCCCTCACCGAGAAGCAAACTTGAAATTTTCCTGCCGAGAACAATGGCTCCGAGAATCAGCAGGACACCGACAGCCGCGCCACCAGCAGCATCATAAATGTCATCACCTGTAATCAAGGATGCAATGGTTCCAATGAACGCGAACACAAGACCAGTGCATGCGAGAACATCCTCCATGATCACACAGGCAAGATCGGATGATTTAGTGCCAGTCCAGAAACGCCATAGGTTGAAATCCTCCGGCTTACCGGAATGGGTGATAATATAACGTTCCCTTGCTTCCAGAATGGAATTATGCAATGAATAGGATTCCAGACAGAAGGAAACCACGCAAACAAGAAGAACAATAATGAGATGCCCTGTATCCACTGCATGCATGTCCGCTCCTCCTGCGATGATGCTGAACATTTTCCTGAATGCTTCCACAGCGGAATACAATCCACCGACGACGAACAATAGAACGACGACAAGGAATGATGCGAGATAACGCCCACGGCTGGTACCGAATGGATGTTTACGTGAACGGGTTTTCGATGACATTTTCTTACCGAGAACAAGCGTGACCTCATTGAACGTATCCGCGAATGAATGCACTGCCTCTGACATCATTGACGCAGATGCCGTAATCATGGCGACAATGAGCTTAATAAGGAAAATACCGAGATTCGCAATGAACGCCCACATGATTGCCTTACCCTCATGTTGTTTCACTGGCTTATCATCATTATTGGAATCATCATTAGCGTTGGATACGGTGCTCACCAGTTTTTCCTTGAAACCAGTGAATGCATTCTTCCTATTCTTTTTGATTTCAGGAACATGTGGAACGGCGACATGCGTTTTCTTATGTTCGGTATCCACAAGACGCGCGTCCTGCATGAGTTCCGCGATGCCACCATTATTACCATCCATTTGATGTGAACCGGGAACGGGAACCGGTTTATCCACTGCGGACATCACCGTGGTTTCAATGCCATCAGTGTTAACATTCTTATCAGTCAAAATATTTTCCTTCCAAAAATCCTTATGCAATCATGTTAACATATAATCATCAATCATTCAAATCAGCATGCCGTCATGCTGGAAAAATAATCAGCAAAAATAGTGGAACCGAATGAATTGCACATCAGGTTCCTGAACTTTCCAAATCAAGCCATGATCATCATGGTGTTATCAATAATAACATATAAATTAATAAGCGCGGAACCGACGGTGGATTGGTTCCGCGCTTATAATGTTCCGACAATAATGGAACAATATGATAATATCATGCGCGGAACACCATCATGATTCCATTATTGTTGCCATGAGTTCAATGCAATCAAACCACTGATGATAAGCACAGTGATAATCACCGCGAGAATGCATGGAATCCAATTATTCGTGATGATTCCAGTGAATACAGTGATTCCAATCGTGAGAACACTGGCTATCATGAGAAGGATACTGATGATGCGCCTCAGCATTATGCGAGCCGTGCTTTCACTGTTTTGCTGACAGCGCTCATATCCACAAGCAGATTCTTATAATCATCCGTTCTGATGATTCCGCGAACAGCGCTCATGACTGTTCCCATGTCCCGGATAGTTGACGCGCCAGTTTCCTTGATGGCAGTGTCCACAATGCCGTCAATTTGTTCCTGTGATGCGCTTGCAGGCAGATACTTACGTAAAACATCAGCCTCATTGCGTTCAATGAGTGCATGAGCACGAGCACGTTCAACCGCATCCTTATCAGCTGTGATTTCACCGTTCACAATGCGTTCATATTCCGCCGCGTTTGTTTCACGTTCCTTAACCGCTTTACTGATGATTGCAATGATGACATTATCATCATTCACATTCTTGCCGTCGATTCGCGCGTTATCAATGACAGCGAGAACTGAACGCAATACTGTTTTCAATTCATCATCATGTGATTTCATCGCGGTTTTCAAATCAGCTTTAATCATGTCAAATAGTGCCATCTTCTATTTTCCTTTCAAAAAATCAATGTTATATTCTCATATTAACATATGCACGCATGATTTGTCAAACAAAATTTCATGGAAACAAAAGAGAATGCTTGTTGTCCATTCCGGATAATCGGCGGCATGTTTAATGTCATGTCAGCATCATCATATTTTTAATTTTCAATGATTTAATCACCTGTTTAGTGGAATTCAGAGGCGAATATGATAACATGAGATGCGGGCAATCAAATATTTCACAGATGAACGAAACGCATGTTTTTCACGAGACTTGCCGGGAACACACGGCTGAAATACTGCCCATCATATGACGCGCCGCTTTCACTGGTTATAATGTCACCATTTGGCGACACGTATTCAACTACCGCGACATGGCCATAATAACCATCGGAACCATATGAACCAGCCGGGAATGACACTATATCCCCCGGTAATGGATTGCCAATGGATGTCCAATAACCAAGCGAATTACCGGAATCATACCACATGCGTCCATCACCCATATGCGAACCGGCAGGCAAACCCAGTTGATGTCTGCGAACATACGTCCACCATGTACATTGACTGAATGAATACGCATTACCGGAATCGCCGGTGTCATGATTCGCGTTCCAACCGGATGGTTTACTGGCGGCATTGTAAGCAAGCATTGCCTCAGCATTATCCAATGTGAGCGGTATGCCATTCACGCCGAGCCATGTTGGTGCATCCGGTTTGGAAGCGACGGCCTTATCAACTATTGCCTGCTTATCCTTATTCCTGTTCGCAATGTTTTCAATTGTGCGTTCACGAGCGGATTTCGTTTCAGGAACATCCAATGATTCCACGCCGCCCCAGGATACATTCTCCTCTGATGTTACACTCATAGCGGAACCATCAGTTTCAACACCGTTGTTCTTCTCCGTGAGGACATCACGGGAACTGCTTCTGCTTGCAGCCGTGGACACATCATAACCTGCAATAGGTTGCACGGATTTTGTTTTCATTGGATTCGTGTAATCAATATTCCCTGCTATGACGGCACTTCCTGCTGTCATCACGCCAATGAGCATGAACGGGATTGCCTTGCGTCCAGTTGCATCCAATGCTTTCACTGCAAGCATATCACCTGAACCATGTTTTGATGTTGACTTGCGCATGAGTTTCATTGGATTGCCATATTTGGTTTTATTCATCGCGTGTTTGCTCTTACAGGCATGTTTCGCCATGAGTTGCCGTTTGCCCTTTCTGATTGGATGCAAATCATCCAATCCGTTCCTTTTCACGCAAAACGGCATTGGATTCATTTTGTCCAATGCCGTCATTGCATATCATCGCTTAATCATAATATCAATGATATCACATGATACCGAAAATGGAACTGAGATACCACACGCCCGCCGTAAGCATGAAAGCACCGATGGCAGCGGAACCAGTCGCGCCGAGTGCAAGCAACCATCTGGAATACCATTTGATATCCCTGAATTCAGGATCCGCAATCGCGGCAACTGTAATCTTACCGAAATACAGAACGGAACAGGCACCGTCAAGAATACCAATGGCGGCAAGCGGAACAAGAATCAACATGCTTAAAAACTGCATTTCCAATCGAACCTTTCTCATTTGTTAAGCTTATTAGCAATTATACCAATCCTCAACAGAAAGCCAGGCGTGTCGCGATAATCAATTCATGCGTTCATTATAATCAGTGAGTTTCACCGGCATGGTGAACCTGTTAACATGCACATATGAATCCGGACGAACCTGGAATAATTCAGGTTTGGATTCAATGCATTCATCGCAAATGACAACGCATAGAATATTGCCAGGGTTATCACCGAATGGTTCCTCATCCCATGCCGTGGAACCATATTCACCGTTACTCATAAGTTCAACGCCGCCATCCACGTTTGCGCTCACACCACAACCTGGCATGACTTTAAGCATTCTGCCGCAAATGACACATGGCCGGTCAAATGACAAATCCTTCTCCTCTATCCGCCCATGCCTGTTCGTTAACCTGCTGAAAATGGTTTCATCCATGACATCAATGATATCATATGATCCTGCTATGACAGCACTGCATGCTGGTTTCATATCCCTTTCATGAATATTCGCCTTCCATGTGTCCAATTTGCGAACATGTAAACATGCCCGCTAATCCACATTATATCAATTAACTAACACAATATGATTATTCAATGAATACATTAAACCGGATTATTCATTTAACGTTATTAGAATTTGATTAACTATGAATATATTTAATCCCAGCATGGGATACTGTCATCAATAATATTATGATGATACTTCCATCTGCGGACACCATCCGTGATACAATACATGATGAAACAAACAATAATGATAATCACTGTTAACCAGAATGGCAACTCATGATGATGCAGCCATTCTTTCGTTCCATCACCATTCGCATACATTCCCAGAAACGGCAATGTATAAATGAGAATGTTCGCTATCAATAATGGAATGAGATTCCAATGTGGTTTCCCATACCAATCGATTTTATGCAAACGATGGAACCATGCACACAGATTCAACAGTATGATTCCCGTTATGATGGTGATTGTCTGCGCCATGACAATCCTGATATCCGCCATCATTGATTCGCTTGATGATGATATGAAACCAATAATGTAAAACAAGGATAATGATATGAATCCCATTATCCCTGTCATGTTCCGTGCTGTCCTCATGTTAACAATGATATCATCATGCTTCATCAATCAGATCGAAATCATCATCATAATCAGATAAACCATCAACATCAGTCCTTGCGAATGCAATCACTTGAACATCTGAATCCAATGCATCCCTCAAATCATCCAAATCATCATCAGTGATTTCAATTATCACCGCATCATAATCATCCAATCTCACATCCATAATGGATTCAATGGTTTCACCATAATCCATCCATGTTGATGAATCATCACTGATTATCACATATGATTCATCATGCCTGTCCAATGCGTCAATGAGTTCAATCACACGCCCTGCGACATCATAGCCTGTTAACAGTATGTTCCCGTCAATCATGCTCATGACCGGTATCATTCATCCTTTCATCAGAATGGTTGATTATTTCTGACATGCAATATATATCATGATTCCAATGAATCCATTGGAACATCAATGATTGTTGATTTATTCCTGCCTTCATCAATCATGAAAACCATTGTCCTCTCATCCCATGCGCCTGGCGTGAAACCATGATTATTGATTGCATTGAATACAAGTTCTTTGATTTCATCGCTTGTCTTATCATAATCACGGAACAGTATCACATTCGGTTTATCGGATTCCAATGCATCATCCGTTTTAATGAGATTCTCCTGTTTGATTGGTTTAGGTTCCGGCAGCTTATCGCCGCTTCCCGCCATTTCCTCCACTGTCGGATGTTTCACAAGATGAACATCAACTGCGTTCATTCCCTTACCCATGACGAAACCGAGCATTTTAGAAACCTGCCTATCATTAATTTCAGGCATCCAAATACGCATGAGCACACTGGAACCACGTCCTTTCATTGATTTGACCTGTGAAATTACCGTGAATAAACCCATTTTATTGAAACCTCCCGTTTCCTTTTCTGATTACATCAAATATCATGCGCACAATATTATCATATGATGATAACCGGATGGAAAATCAAATCCGGTTATCAATTCATGTTAACATGAATACATTATCATTCAGCGTGATCATGTTTCGCAAGGCGACGCGCCGCTGTGTTCCGTACTGATTTCATACTGGCATTATCCGCAATGCGCCGCAAATCAGATTCCGTGAATCCGCCTGATTTCACAAGCTCGTTCTGAACCTTCCAATTCTTAGCATTACTGAACACATCATGCAGTGTTTTCCTGTCATATGAACCGGCATGCTGCTTAGCGAAATCCAATGCGTATTTCGAATCGGACGCCGCGATGCGAGCGGATGCGTCCAATGGAACCACCGTTGCGAAACCTTTAGAATCCGTATGTCCTGTTCCATCATATACACGCAATCCTGATTTATCAATCTCATAATTCGTCGGCATTTCATTAATCGCGTTAACATAATCATCCGTCGTGAGTTTCCCATGCCGTCCGAGTGAATACAATGCCTGCACTCTATCCTCCGGCGTTGAATCCTTATAATGCAGTATTGTCATGCTCATATCATCAGTAACACGCCCTGCATTATAAGCCATTCTGCGCCATTCAGGATTCTGGTCTTTCATGACACGCTCATGCAGAATATCATCACTGACTTTACCGGCAAGACACGCCGTCGTATCAGAATACCATGGTTTATCAGGCGCATGATAATGCCGTGCGAGAGCATCAGCCTGAGAACGAGTCAAACGCTCATCATAAGCCATAACCGCCACTCCCTCCTGAACCGCATCCATTTCACGTGGATTATAATCATGTGAAATCATGTGCGCAATGAGTTCATTACGTTGAACATCATTCATTTTATCCAATTCATGCCCGCCATCGAATAAATCTTTCATTTGATCATAATCATTCCAATCCAATGAATTCATTATCAATGATGATTTCAAATTGGAAACCTCATTGAATTTCAACCTGTCATCCGAATAATCATAATAACCATTATTGCTTCCACGCATTATAGAATAAGCAACCTCGCTTTTGAACCGAGGATTCATGCTGGCATCAGACATTACCCGGAATGACATTCCATCATTCAAGGATGTGATTTTAGCAAGCACCTGACGATTGGAATCATCCAATTCATTCGCTTTCAACCTCATTGCATTCAAATCACCGGATGACACGAGTGTTTTCATTGAATCCATCGCATCCATCCGTTCAATACGCCTACGGACATTATCCGACGCATAATCTTTCAAGCCGAGACGGCGAATATCGGCAATGCCATGAGTGGAAGTGGATTCAATCCTGCCCGCAAGTTCCTTGCGGATGGAACCATCAGGATCATTCAAATGAATCGGTTCGTTCATGCTCGCACGTAACCTGTCCGCCATGATGTCAGCATCACTGGAACCACCCTCCCAGTCCGGATCATAATAGGACCATGCAACCGCAAGTTCCCTATCATCGCTCTCCCCTGGTTTCACTGGACGCATTGCGCTCATGATATCAGCATTACCTGACAGTATCATGTCGGTTTGACTGGAACCGAAATCATTATCAGCACGCATTTTGCTCTCAAATGATTTCACATCTATTCCCAGTGAACCATTGCCGTTAATGTTCGCATTGCATTCAGCGGCTTCCTCCGGTGCCATGCTGGCATGTGAACCTTTCACATGATACGGGCAAATATCCTTATTCCTGGCATGGCATTCCGTGTATTGCCCCTTATATTTTCCTTTCAACGCAATACCATAAGTCCCAGCGTCCGCCATCATCATTCCTTCCATGAAAAAACAATACATTCAAACGGTATCTATCGGCATTTTCATAATTGAAAACTATAATGACGCGCATGAATTCATTTGCTTCACATGCGCGCCATTATAAAAAGAAAAGAGATTATCAATCCGCAGAATACAGATTCAGCATATCCGCGATATCATGATATGTTTCCAAACCATTACCGGTCAGTTCATCCTCATTGACTGTCGCGAATTCATCAAACCGGCTCACTGCGACGCTTGCGATTGCTTCCATTGAACGCATGAGAACAGAATGCGCAGCGAGATAATTAAACCATTCCGCCATGCCATGCTCATCAATATACTTATCGGATAGAACACTTATAATCACGGCAATTCTACCGGATGACAGGAAATCAGGATTGGAATGAATCACTGACACCAGTCCATCAATCACCGGCTTACATTTACCATCATAACCACCAGTCCGCATATCCTCCAAATAAGCGCATGCTGTTTCCAATGAATCCAAACCTGCAATATGATAAGCAAGAACATGATAATATGATGGCGGAATGAAACCCCAGGGAATCATTGATACTTGTAATGAGTCCACCAGATTCAATTTACGCCGAACCGTATCATGTTCCCATCCCGTGAATGATTCCAATGCATCCAGATTAACATTAATCACATCATCAATCAACTGATTCGCCGGTTTCAGATAATCATCCGTCATCATGCTTGAATAATGATCATCAATAAGGTTAACCACATCACCGACCGGAACCGTGAAATCAGCGGCGGCAGTCATGATTGCATCGGATGCAAGCAGTGAATACATGTCAACAATTGTTCCCTCCGGCCTCATTGTCGCCCATATCATGACGGATTGAATGACACGGGCATACACTGACGGAACCTGAACGACCATGGAATCCGCAATGAGATTCTCATATGTTTTACCGCGCATATTCATGAGCGATTGCTCAATACCGAGATGTTTCATCCATTCGTTTTTATGCGAAACATACTTATTCACATCAACATGCTCATGATAATCAGATGATGATGCAGGTGATGGATAATCCGGATTCTGTTCATCATGCATCCATGACGGCAAATCATTCAACAGGTAAGGATCATGATTAACCGTGCGATGCGGTTCACCATGCAGTTCATCCAGTGAATGATAGAAATCAATAATGTCATCAATGATTGCATTGTCATAATAATTATTCGTGTTCATAATTAAGACAATATTATAAAACAACGAACCTGTCAAATCATGATTATTCCCTTGCATAACGGAACCATTAATGTTAGCATCGCATGCATGGCACATGAAAGGAAACTGCTATTTGACGGATTATCATACCATTATTACAAATAATGACAAAAGTAACAGAAAGGGAATTCTCCGTAAGGCGGAATCGGATGCCATTCATTCCAATTCCAAATATTTTGATTGTTCCCGTTGCAATGAGAATCCATTGAAATGCCCGATGAATACAGTTCTGGCATCGGTTAACATTCCCAGTGAGATTCATCAGAAATTCAGCGAAATACGCGAATGACAACAATAATGCCGATTATGTTGAAAATGAAACCGATTTAAGCCATATTGTTTTCAATGATGATAACACCGGGAAACATTGAATCACAAGGAAATCATGCCGCCGTCACTGGTCGCGGCATCCCATCAAGCCAACAACCTTTGAACACACGCTGCGAACAACACGTGAACATGAATGTCATGATGAACGGAAAGCACCGCGTGTGCGCTCACGAGCACGCGGTGAAGTGACGCCACGGGATGTCCCACCATCCGAAAACCACAGGGGTACTCCCTGCTTGCTTTCAGGTGAACCAGGCCAAAAAGCCGTTTTCAAGCGAGTTCTTCGCATATGTTTCAGTTGCATTTAACAGCATTAAACAGTTCATTGAAAACGAGCCATTTCGATTCTGACGGCGATTTCATGCGTTTCATGAGTAAATGTATCGAAAACAAGGTTTACCGCAATCCTGATTAAAACAGCCGTCCACAGAGTATGTAATCTTGCGCTCTGTGGACGACATCGATTCTCACGGATTTTCATTAACGCAAAAATATGCTTAATCATACCTTGATTACACCAGCGTCGAAATACACGGATTTCCAGTATGAAAAATGCGAAATATTTTCATGCCGAAAGATCCCGGAAAACAGCTATGAATCAGGATAACACCGGCACCATCCTGAATTCACATAATTTCTTGACTTCCTCCCACGCCTGAAGGTGTGGATTCCTACACCGTTCGCCTTAATGGAGGCTTGCGGTTCGGTGGGTTCCCGCATCATTGGCGTCAGCGTTGCGACTGGCTTGCGCCAGCCTCCGTCTTACATCACCTTCACGGGCGTTTAATGACTCGGCTAGTCCAGCCGCGTCAAGAATATTCAAAGCAGCCGATAATTATAACGCCTGTATGAACTCATGCTTACTATAATATCATATTCTCTTGGATAATGCAAAGTTTGATTTAAAAATATCAGATAACATTCTCGATTGAAAGCACTATATAGAGAAATTTGGTTATGCGTGTGTGATTCATCACCGCCATGAAATGCGGTGTCCTCTCACATGATTATTATAGCAGCACTGATAAATCAGCCATACTATGACGGCATTGATTCTGAGTAAAGTAAGTAAAATACTGAATTTACACTAAACTTGTAAATTCTCACATTACACACTAACATTCATTGTTCATTACTAGCACTGCTATGCTAGCATATGTTGTGAACAATACTGCTAGGTAATCCAGTATTGTTCACAATTGTGTTAGCATAAGTAAAATGGTGATATGAGTTCACATTACTATTATCACCACTAGTATTATTAGAAGCACCAATCAAATTGCAATCGCTGATACCATTCGCTTAGTTGAGTCATTATACTTATCTTCTAGGGTATCATCTTTCTTAGTTTCAGAATTAACAGTATCATTATTATCATCGTTTTCTAATTTATCAGGAATATAATTAGAAGGATTATCAGTCATGATATAGATTATATATCCAAATACTAGACCTATACCTATAATAATACTAGCTAACTTAAAAAGAATAGGATTAAAAGTATTATAACAATAAGACACTAGAGCAATAATAGAACCTAAAATAATACTTTCTAATATAGCCAAAATAATAATCTGTAGCATTCTAATCATGAATTTAGTGAAACCATTATGAGCTTTCGCAATTGATTCATCACTCATAAGAACAAAATCTAGCATTCTATTCCAAGCCTTTCTTATCCTGTCAAGCGTTCATAACTTCTATTATACCACATACTCTTGGTTAATGCAAGTTTGATTTAAAAATATCAGATAACATTCTCGATTGAAAGCACTGCATAGAGAGTTGGTTATGCGTGTGTGATTCATCACCGCCTGAAGTGCGGTGTCCTCTCACATGATTGATAGCGCCATTCTAATTGATTTCAATGCTGGTTCACCTGAAAGCGAAGAACATGCTGAATGCATAGACGCATATGAAAAGCATCGTGCAACAATCGTTTTTCTTGCGGTTCACCTGAAAGCGGCATGACGATAATAGTGTTTTTCGCATGCATGAATCATGTTCACGGGAATGGTTTAATGTATTGTTATGCTGAAAATCCTGTTGAAGCAATCATGATTATTCGATAGTTTTTAAGAATTATATCAATTACGAATCAGTAGAATATTATACTGATTATTTTTACATGAAAATATATCGTGATTAAAACTCATTTTGGCCTGGTTCACCTGAAAGCAAGCAGGGAGTACCCCTGTGGATTTTAAGGGCGGACATACAGGGCGCACACATGCGAACACTAGGGTGTGCGTCAGCACTGTTCACACGGTCAGCGGTGTTGGTGTTCGCATGTGTACAGCAGAATACAAGTATGATTACACTATGAGAACATTCACATGAGCGACCAGTGATGGCGGCGATTCTTTTTTTTTGAA
>Ga0326512_10000783_pt1 | contig 26780 bp, 45 predicted proteins | sample 1_2617_0518_D_FD_203652 | JGI IMG/M metagenome (GOLD analysis project Ga0326512, IMG submission 203652) | Bovine rumen microbial communities from UC Davis, California, United States - 1_2617_0518 | ecosystem: Host-associated > Mammals > Digestive system > Stomach > Rumen | place: USA...
TACGAAGGACTTCTGCCAGAAGCGGACAAAAACGAGCTGTTCGGATATGACTTCTGCAAGGAACAGGCGGAAAACGCCTTTTTTAATCTTGATTTGTACATCGAAGCACTGAGCGAAATTGGGTTCTATCTGGATAAGGTTGACTTCAGTATGCTGAACAAGTTTTATCACAGCGTTGAAAGCTATGAGCTTTGTGCAACGGATGAAATGACAATCGAAACAAAAACGCTCATGATCCTGTTGGAGTGCATGGCGATAACGCTTGAATCAGAACGTGATATGCTTGTCACGTCTATGATCGATGAAATGGACGATGAAGAGTACAAGAAGAACTACAAAGCTGTATGGGGTAAAGAGCCAGAGGACGGTGATTCAGAATGTATATAAAAGATTTGCAAGGTGGAGAAGTGCGGAAATACGGTTCAAATCATCATGATGCTCTGCGTGTGTCACCAGATGGCACGATTCTGAGTTACGAGAATCTCCAAAACGGTGATGGTAGCAGATTTGGTGATTACAGATTCTGTGATGAGGACGGATTGATTCCAGAAGAGGATGAAGTGCTTGTTAAGCATGGAGCAGATGCATATTTCAATATTGGCGGTTTTGTTGAAGTGGTCAGATGCAAGGACTGCAAATATGGTTTAAAGGTTGTATCTCCGATTACTGCAATATTTTGCACTAGATTTGGAGCAAAAGACATGGCGGTCGAAGATGACGATTTCTGCTCATACGGAGAGCGAGGTGAAGCAGATGACTAAACAGGAAGCCATTGAGATATTAAGAGACACCCCGATTGACATTAGAAGCACAAGGGAAGATGACATACATACCTTATACGCAACGGCACAGGGAATGGCAATCGAAGCGTTACAATATGATTGCGAAAAGGTTGCGGAAGGTTGCGATGATTACATCACGGTTAAAAGACAATTTGTTCTGGATGCTATAAACATCGGCTTAAGCGGATACATCTCTGATGATGACATATTAACGCTTGAAGGAATGGGAATAGCTGTATCTGATTTGCCATCCGCACAGCCAGAACGGAAGAAGGGTGAGTGGATACCGTACGAGTTCGGAGATGAAAGTTGGCATCAATGCACTGCCTGTGGAGTTGCTGATAAATATATTGACTATGTTAAGGGCTATGACGGTAAAACAGGGAAGCTAGTGTCGGTACGAAATTATTGTCCTTATTGCGGTGCTGATATGAGAGGTGAACAGGAATGATTAAGAAATACAGAAAGAAGCCAGTAGAGATCGAAGCGGTGCAGTGGACTGGAAAGAACGGTGCAGAGGTAGAAGATTTTATTGGAGATTATTTGGCAGGATATGGAAACGACCTAGTATATTATCCCAAAACAGAACAACATAAAAACAACTTGATGTATATCCGCACTCTTGAAGGCGCAATGATTGCATCGGTCGGTGATTACATCATCAAAGGCGTACAAGGCGAGTTTTATCCATGCAAGCCAGATATATTTGAACAGACATATGACGAGGTGGAAGATGGCAAGACTGAGTAAGGAAGAACAGGCAAGAAGGGATGGCATGGATTACTTCGTCCGCCTGTATAGATCACAAGATGTACGCATACCAGAGATCGACGAGGAAATAGCAAGACGCAATCTGACAGGCAAGCCGATAGGTCTGGACAAAAAATCCGAGATGGAATATGTCGAGATGATCCAGAAGCAAACCTTGCAAGTGGCAATCGTTTTATATGTATGGATTCTGCATAACAAATTGGAGTGGGGCGAGAAAAGACTTCTCCGAGCAATGCAATGGTTTTGGGATATGGCAGATTTGCTGACCGAGGATTATCTGAGCTATCAAGACATAGCGGAAACACTCAAGGCAGAAACAGGAATCCAGATGGAATTTGACTGGCTAGGAGAAAAAGAATGATTTTCGACAGGGAACAATTCGGACGGAATCTTATGTTCCGGCTGAAGCAAAAACATATGTCGCAACAAGATTTGTCTGACCAAAGCGGTGTAAGTCGGGTTGCGATCAATCGGTGGATTAATGGTAACGCAGTACCATCTGTCGATTACCTTACCGTAATAGCCAAAGTGCTAGATGTAACTATGGATGATTTATTGAAGAATGTAGTAAAGGAGTAAACATGAATAAAGTTGAACTTATTGGAAGAGTAACAAGAGAACCAGATGTTAGAACCACACAGGGCGAAAAGCCTATTATGATTGCGAGATACAATCTTGCGGTAAATCGTAGGTTTAAGTCTGGCGATCAGTCAGCAGATTTTATCAACTGTGTTGCCTTTGGGAAACAGGCAGAATTTGTCGAGAAATATTTGAAAAAAGGTATGCAGATTGCAGTTTGCGGAAGAATCCAGACTGGTTCTTATACGAACAAAGATGGTCAGAAAGTCTATACAACTGATGTGGTGGCAGAAGAACATTACTTTATCGGTTCTAAATCCGACAATCAGCAGTCTGAGCCGGAAGCACCAAAAACTGCGGATGCAGATTTTATGAAGATTGATCCGAACGTGGACGAAGAGTTACCTTTTGCGTAGGAGATAAAATATGAAACATTACGGAGACATAACAAAACTGTCTGGATGGGATCTGCCTATCGTTGATGTCATTACTGGCGGTAGTCCATGCCAAGATTTGTCGGTGGCTGGCAATCGTGCCGGACTTGACGGAGAACGCAGCGGATTGTTTCTGGAACAGATAAGAATAGTAAAGGAGATGCGAGAACATGACAGAGCAACTGGAAGGACAGATGAGTTTTGCAGACCTCGATTCCTCGTTTGGGAAAATGTACCAGGCGCACTCAGCTCGTCTGGAAAAGGAATGCCAAAAGGAGCAGACTTCCAAAGAGTCCTCACGGAAATCGCAAGGATCGCAAACCCAGAAGCTCCCGATGTGCCTATGCCTAGTAGGGGGGGTGGAGCAAGTCTGGATGCATCTACGATGAGATGGGAAGATGGAGCATTGCTTGGAGAGTACACGATGCACAGTTTTGGGGAGCAACCCAAGAACTTGATGGACGAATGCTCGTTAGAGGTACGCCCCAAAGACGTAAGCGTATCGCACTTGTCGCAGACTTTAATGGATTGTGCGCCCCAGAAATATTATTTGTCAGAAAAGGCTTGCACAGGGATTATCAATCGAGCCAACAAAAGGGGCAAGCAATTGCCGGAAGTGCTGATGAAAGCATTGGAGAATCAGATCAATCGGGGTAGCGTCAGCCACTCTGAAAATTAGGGGGGGGTAGAACGTGATTCCCTTGGCAAGAAAGCCGGAAAAGGAGCATTAATCCAATGGGAGAAAAGTGCAACATTGGGAGTGAGTCAAGACCAGACATTATTTGTTTTGAACCGGGAATAGCAAGCCGTGATGGTGGGCATATTTATTACAATGTCGCTGGCACATTAAGAGCAAATCCAGGGGATAATGCTTTAACGATTGTTTGTCTGGAAGGAAATGGAATAAGACCTTCCCATATGGGATGCGGTTTCTCTGTGGGGGGGGTAATGTACACTCTCAACAGTACAGAGGTTCACGGAGTGGCTTATGAAACAGATAGCATTACAACATCATCCGAATGATTCCAGAATACTAATTGTTGACGATGGCATATGCCAGACATTAAGTCAGCGTATGGGAACCGGGGGGGGCAATGTGCCATTAGTGTTGGAGATATATGAAGATAGCGTATGGAGTGGTGACAAAAGGAAACGGAGAAGCGTGGATAATGCTTGAACGCCATACAAGCCTATCGATTGGCGGTGGACAAGCAGGGCAAGGCTATCCGTGCGTATTGATCTATGATGATGAACCAAATAAAAATAATAAAAACAATCTGCCTAGACCAACAAGGCGGAAAGGGGAATGCAAACTATGAAATAGATGTTGCGTGTACGTTATTGTCTGATAGCCACGGAACACCACACGCAGTTTGCATCGTGTATGAAGATGAAGACATTGACAGAGAAACGATTCTTTGAATATCACGAGGATGATGTATCTGTAACCCTTAGAACTAAGGGTGGTTCTTTCGGGGGGGGAGCGAAGTGTTGGTTATTTGCTCTACTCCCAAACCGTTGGAGCGTTGTGTGCCAGAGACTACAAAGGAATCGGAAATCAATATGTGTATGAGGACAAGTTAGTAATTGAAATTGTTGGGAATGATAGCAGACCATCCAACACCAAAGATTAATCTTGGTGGGGGTACTGCGTATACGTTGAATAGTAGAGACTACAAAGGAGTAATGATAGTTGTCATATCAAAAAGTGACAGGAACATTGACTGCGAACAGTCATCCGGGGAGTTACTGCGGTCAAGATGCCTACAACGATATGTTCGTGACGGAGAATAAAAATGATAATTTCAACAAGCAAGGTGGATTATCACACCAAAGCGAATTACAACATAACGAGTGCGCTTGTGAGTACGGATTACAAAGATCCGCCTACGATTTTGAGGGGGGGGTACGACATGGATACTGCGGTAAGACGCTTAATGCCGATAGAATGCGAAAGACTTCAAGGATATGAAGACAACTGGACTTTGATTGGAGAGCCGGAAGAAACAAAAAACGGAGAAATCGAATACTTCTACATTGATTCCAATGGCAAGAAGAAAAAGGTTTCTGATTCTGCCAGATATAAGGCACTTGGAAATTCTATCTGCTTGCCGTTCTGGGAATGGATGGCAAGACGGATCTGTTCACAATACGAACGGAAAGTAACAATGGGCAGCCTATTTGATGGAATCGGTGGATTTCCCCTGGTTTTCCAGAACGTAGGTGCATTCCCGATTTGGGCATCCGAAATAGAGGAATTTCCGATGGCAGTAACGAAAGAGAGGTTTCCAGAAGATGACTAACCAAAAATTCGTAGTATTCCAGACAGAAACGATGGTGAAAGGACATTTCCTTTTGTCATCAGACGGAATACTGTACAGAACAATTTTAGGATTTACCTTCAAGGTAAAGCATCCAGAGAGATACGAGGTGAGGTTCATTGCAGAGCAAGTTGACTAAAGCAATCGAAGAACTGACAAAGCGTGGGTACGATGTCTACGTTAATGATGTTGACAGTCTTATTCATTTCAGACTGTCCATCGAAAATATGAATCAAAAATTCTATGACAAGATCAACCGAGATTTGGAGTCAATCGGTTGGGATAAGTCATGGGGTGCAACAGGAAATGGAGAATAGGGTATTCCAAAATGGAATAGGTGGTGAAGGTATGAATAAACCTAACTACAAAAAGATTTATGCAATGAAAGCAGAACGTGAAAAACGTATCCAGAAGGTGTGTCCGGGGATTCCATACAAAAGTGGTATATACGCATTTGTAAGAGATGATGAGTCTGGGTTGAAGATGGCATATATCGGACAGGCAAAGTCTTTATGCGAAAGGTGTGCTTCTCATCTAGCTGAGTACGATCATATTGGACTTTCACTAAAGAAACGTGGTTTCTTTTCTCCAGACAATATATACGGATGGAAATTGGCATATAAGTGCTATCCAGAATCGGAACTGGACGATAGGGAAAGGGTTGCGATTAAGAATTTTGGAAACAATGGATGGCAACTATATAATTCTACATCTGGTGGTCAAGGAAAAGGAAAAACGCAAATCAACGAATACAAGCCACAAAAAGGCTATCGGCAAGGTGTCCAGCAAGGCAAGAAGATGTTAGCTAGGGAGTTGTCGGACATTGCCGGAAAGCATCTGGAAATCGGATTGAAGCCAGAGAAGCAGAACAACAAGACAAGTCAGAAGATGTTTGAAAAATTCCAGACATTGATGGACGAAAGCAACTACGAGTAGGTGAGAATATGTATGAAGAATTTTTGCGAAAAAAGGATGTGTTAGAAGCAATTGACTGGCACATCAAACGGATTCACGCAACGGAAAAAGAACAAGAAACTGCGAGTCAAATAATCTCCAAGTTTGAGGATTTAAAAACGGAAATTGACGATATTATTATCCCAAATGTTTTTAGTGATGATGAAACCATCTTGTTTAATATGCCAGATGACACAGATACAAAATTAAAAAGCATTAGGATTAATTTTAGGTAGGTGATTGAGTTGGCAAAGAGATATTACTGGTTAAAACTCCAAAAGGACTTTTTCAAAAGGCACGATATTCGGATCATAGAAGCAATGCCAAATGGAAAAGACTATATCCTTTTCTATCTAAAAATGCTTGTGGAATCTGTATCACATGACGGAGAACTTCGGTTCTCCGAAACGATTCCATACAACGAGGAAATGCTTGCAACAGTTACCAATACAAATGTAGATGTTGTTCGGTCTGCTATGAAAGTTTTTATTGAACTTGGAATGATGGAAGTATTGGATGACAAGACCATCTATATGGCAGAAGTCCAGAAGATGATTGGGTCTGAAACTGATAGTGCAGAGCGGATGAGAAAACATCGGAAAAGGATAGAAGCGTCACATAGTGACAACGATGTGCAAAATAGTGACATAGATATAGATATAGAGAAAGATATAGATATAAATAATATATATGGCGATTTCTTTGAGCAATGTTGGAGCATTTATCCAAACAAAAAAGGAAAAGGGAAGATTTCCGATGCCAAAAAAAGGAAGTTGTATGAGAAGGTTGGTCTGGAGCAAATGATTAGATGTATCGAAAGATACAAGTCATACTGTGATGGCAAAGATATGCAGTTTGTCATGTATGGCAGCACGTTTTTCAATTCCGGCTATGTTGACTATCTCGATGAGAATTACAACGATGGCAATTCTGCACAGATTTTAAATACCCCTGGGGGTGATGACGAATGGCAAGGTTAGATGAAAACGAAATCCGCAAGGCGATAGCGGTACTCAAACCAGATGGCGAACTGTTTGAGATTCGGGTAGAAGGCAACAAGCGCACTACCAGCGGATACTTTCGAGATGCCGATACGCTTGTCAGAGAATTGAAAAAGCAAGACTTGGATGGCAGAAACGTATATTTCACACTTAACAGAGTGAATGATGATTGTTATGCCAGAGAACAGAAAGATAAATTCAAAGCAGTCAAGACCACTACAAGCGACAATGACATCGTGGGGTATAATTTCCTGTTCGTTGACATAGATCCAGAGCGCCCGAAAGACACATCCAGTACGGATGAGCAAATGGAGTATGCAAAAGAGATTGCTAACAAGGTCTATGACTTCATGGGTAAGCAAGGATTTGAAAAGCCGATAGTGGCAATGTCTGGCAATGGTGTGCATCTGCTCTACAAGGTTAAATTAAAAATCAATGACAATACAAAGCAGATTATCAAGACTTGTCTGGAAACCTTGGATATGCTTTTCTCTGAAAAAAAGAAAGTGAAAGTCGATACTGTCAACTTCAATCCGGCAAGAATCTGCAAGTTATACGGTACGTTGGCACAAAAGGGTGCAGACGATGAGAAACATCCTCACAGGATGAGCAAGATTGTGAGTGTGCCGGAAGAGTTAAAGGCAACAGACATTGAATATCTCAAGAAGTTATGTTCTCTGTATCCGAAAGAGCCAGAGAAACCGAAGAGATATAACAACTATGCTCCTAGTGATTTTGATTTGGAAGACTGGATGAACAAATACGGTCTTCGGTATCGCAAAGCTGGTTATAGTGGTGGCACAAAGTATATTCTGGATTGTTGTCCGTTTGACAGTAATCACAAAGGCAAGGACGCTTGCATCTTCAAATCGAGCAGCGGTGCATTAGGATTCCATTGTTTTCACAATTCATGTGCAGACAAGAAGTGGCAAGATGTGCGGTTACTGTTTGAGCCAGATGCTTATGAAAAGAAATGGCAAGAAGATGACAAGCGAATGTACAAGTCATTCAATCGTGATCGCAAGCCAGAGCCAAAGAAGATTGTCAAGAAGGATAACATTCCTGTTTTCTATACGGCAGAAGATGTTTTCAATTTACCGCCAATACAAGAATCGTTTATCAAGACTGGCATCGAAACTTTGGATAAACGCACCAGAGGATTGCAGAAGAGCAGAGTATCCCTTGTGTCTGGACTTAGAGGTTCTGCAAAGTCAACATGGCTTTCACAGGTGATCCTCGATGCGGTAGATGCAGATAACAATGTCGGATGCTTCTCTGGAGAGTTGACGGAAAGAAACTTCATGCGGTGGATGAATCAACAGGCAGCCGGAAAGTCATTTGTCGAGCCGAGCCAGTATCCAGGCTATTACAATGTGCCGAGAAAATACATGGAGCAGATAGCAAAGTGGTTAGGCAATCGGTTCTGGCTTTATAACAACAACTATGGCAATGACTTCAATGCAGTCATGGAGCAGTTTGAAAAACAAGTAGAAGAGCAGAAACTTGACTTGTTGGTACTGGATAATCTGATGGCATTTGATATTTCGTCATTGTCCGAGCAGAAGTTTGAAGCACAGACAAGGTTCGTTCTGCAATTGGCAGACCTAGCAAAGCGGAAGAATATACACATCATCTTTGTGGCACATCCGAGAAAAGCAATGGGATTCCTAAGGTTGGATGACATCAGCGGTTCGGCTGACTTAGCAAACGCAGTAGATTATGCCTTTATCATCCATCGGAATAACAATGACTTCCAGAGATTGAGCAAAGCAATGTTTAACTGGAATGATGACAACGAGGTTTATTCCGGCACAAACGTGATTGAAGTAGCCAAGGATCGTGACGGTGGTACACAGGACTTATTCATTCCGTTGTGGTACGAAGTCGAAAGCAAGAGACTAAAAAACAATCTGACCGAAAACAAACTGTACGGATGGTGCAAAGGTGATTCACTTGCAGACAATGGTTTCGCAGATATAAACATGGAAACTCCATGGGATTAGGAGATAGATATGGACATAAAAGAATTTGAATATATTGTTGAAGTATGTAAACAGTCTGGGATGAAAGTGGCAGTTCACCCGAAATCATACCAGATAAACATGACGGATGTTGATGGAGTGGTGCAGACATATTACGCAAGTCGCAGCAAAGGTTTATTCCGAGATGGCAATGACTGGAAGAAGTCCGGTAAACACACAGAAGAGAATCTTTCTGTTGATCGTTTCATTGCATTGTGTAAAGGCGAAGAAGATATTTTGGAAACCTTCTTCGATTAGGTGGCAGCATGGCAAGTGCAAAGTTTGAAAAAGGTTCTCAAGAGTTTCAATGGTTCGGTGCATTCTGGCAGATAGTCCAGAAGCACTGGATTCCAGAAGAAGATGATTTCTATTGGGATTCGTTGACCTCAGACGTTAATGAACTGTATGAAAAATTCAAAGACAATGAGAAACTGGAAAGGTTCACAAAGGCCATGGCAATCCGCTTCATGGACTTCATGGTAGAGGAAAATAAGAATGTCAGATAAAGATACCCTGTTGCACTACGCTTTAGAAAATGGCATTATAGATATGTCAAGCATCGAGCAACAATATAACATGGCAAAAAGGGGAGAATATTTACAACGGCAAAAAATCTGGCAAGGCAAAAACGGCAGATGGTACACATATCTGCCAGGTGATGATGGGAAACGTAGACAGGTTTCCAAGAAAAACAAATCTGACTTAGAGGACTGCATCGTAGATTTCTGGATAGACAAGGCGGTAAACCCTACCGTCAAAGAGATTTTTGAGGAATGGCTAGAACGGAAAGTCAGATACAATGATATCTGCGGAGCTACGGCAGACCGATACGAGGATGATTTTAAGAACTACTTCCAGACATTTGGCAAGAGGAAAATCAAATCCATAACAGAGATGGAGATAGAAGACTTCTTGCGATCCACGGTAGCAGATAACGAGCTAACGAGAAAAGCATATGCAAATGTGAGAACTCTTGTGTATGGAATCTTCCGTCTGGCTAGGAAAAAGAAGCTGACCAAGTTAGACGTCAAACTGGTAGTCGAGGATATTGATTTCTCACGGAATTCATTCCGGCACACTCAAAGGGATTCCAACACACAGATATTCCTAGTGTCGGAAGAAGAGAAGGTGATGAAGTATTTGACTAACAACATCGATGTCATGAACCTTGCTCTGCTGCTGATGTTCAAAACAGGATTACGAATCGGAGAAGTAGTTGCTCTGGAAGTCGGAGATATACACGGCACTCGTGTACACGTTTCCAAGACTGAAACGAGAGTGGACAATCATTTCACGATAAAGGATCATCCGAAAACGGATGCCGGATTCCGAGATGTGATAGTCAAGAACGATTACTTCTGGATGTTGGAACGGATAAAGAATCTTCCGAGGACTGGCAAGTACCTGTTTGAACTGGACGGTAAAAGAGTAACTGCACAAAGGTTACGCAGAAGATTGTACAAGGCTTGTGATAAAGCTGGCATCGACAGAAAGTCTCCGCACAAGGTTCGCAAGACTTACGGCACGAAGCTGATTGACAGCGGAATCACGCAAGCCATAGCAATCGAGCAGATGGGGCATACAGATATCTCGTGTCTCCAGAAGCATTATTACTTTAATCGCTTTGATGATGAGATCAAGGCAAAAAAAATCAACCAGATAGATGCTATCTGATTGGATTGATTGAATTTTTGATTGAATTGTGATTGGTGAAAGCCACAAATGCCCTGTTTCCAAGTGGTTAAGAGAGCTGATGACGGGAATCGAACGGCATCCGCATCACAAAGAATCCGCTATTTCTAGGCTTTCACGCTGATTTATCCATGATTGAACTTGATTGAATTCCAAAAGAAAGGAGTGTTCGATGCTTGACTTCTCTGGAATCAATCGATAAACCCCTACCCCTAAAGGATTTTTAGGCAACCGATAAACCCTACCCCCTAAAGAGAATCGATAAACCCTACCCCCTAAAGAAATTTCGAGCGTGGGTTCGGAACGCAGAGAGAAGTCCTAGAATCAATTTCTAGGCACTTTTTGTTTTTAGCCTATAGTTGTTAGGCTAACATGGTAAAAGTAAGCTCAGTTTTGTTGTACGCTTTTATTTGGGTATTGTATGTGATTCAAATATCGGTATCTGATTAGAATTTGCATTTCTGAAGTTGACACATTTCCAGAATGATGTTATTATGTAATTGATTTAATAAATACATAAGAAAGGAAGTGTATTATGGTGAAAGCACAGGATGCCAAAAAGACATTGGAACGTAGATACAAGAAAATGAATGAGCATATCAGAGAAAACTATGACAGGATTTCTGTTACAATTCCAAAGGGATGCAAGCAGAAGATTACAGATGATGTTGGCATGAGCATCAACGGATACATCAACGAGTTAATCAAGAAAGACTTTGCCGAGCGTGGCATCGAGATTTAGACTGCAAGCCAGACGGATTCGTTCGTCTGGTTTTTTTCTGCGTGTGACTGCAAGGAATTTTGATACCCCCCCACCTGTGCGAAAATACATTGCAAGGTTTTTTGATACCCCCGGGGGGTCTGAGATGATTTTCGTAGGAACTATCGAATTCGGTGATCCAGAATGTTAGAAATCCGACACAGTGTCGGATAATCGACAGAAGTCTGTCAGACCGTCAAAAAACGGCTTTTCCGTATAGCCTAACAGGAATACACCGAAAGCATAAAAACGCCAAAATGAGCAAAATATGGATTTTGGCGGCTATTCTAGCATTCTAGAATATACCGTTTTGACATTGCCGGAAACGATACCAGAAAACAAGCTCTTATTTTGGGCAAAACAAGCTTTTTGTAAATAGTCTATACCCATATAGCATAAACGCAAAAAACGCCATATTTTTGAAAATATGGCTTTCTGTTTATGCTTTTTCAGTTTTGTATATTGTCGGAAGGATCGCAGCAAGGCAATAAAAAAAGGGAAGTCTTTTTTTGACTTCCCTATACTTTACATAAAAAATTGTCTTTTGTCTGGTAATGGTATAGCATACTTGTTTCCGTTTGTATCCTGGTATAAGTGCCCTAAAATGCTTTCATACTCTTTACCAAATAGTGTTATATATCCGATTAGAGCAAAGTCTTTTTTTGCTTTATTTGTGGAAAAAATCAATCCTTTTCTAATATCCTTATTAATGTTTTTTAGGCGGTAATAAGTCTGTTTTTCTGCCGTTTCCGGCTGCGGATCGTTTCCGACTTTTTCCGCTAACACTTCCCTAATTGGTCTACTTTTGTTGATATAATCCGACAAAATTGTACTTGCTTTTCTATATCCCTGGTTATATTTTTCGAGTGTGTTTTCGCTTAAATAGATCATATTTTTTTAATTCCTTTCTAAAAATTTATAATTATATTCTAATTTGTTATCAAAATTATTTTCTATTACTGGAATGTAAAACGCCATATAATTTCCTGTTTCGTTATTGCAATTATAATATTCTAAACTGTTTACCATGTTATCAAAATCATTTTCTGCGCCTATATCATCTAGAATAAAATGTTCTCTGTTTTTTCTGTAAAGTGTAAATGGTTCATACCAGGAATTAAAAAGCTGCATATTATGCGGAACTGTTAAAATTTTAAGATTGTTTTTATAGGCTCTTCTTGCTTCTTTTTTGTTGATTCTAATAAATGTATATCCGTTTTTTGTAAAAGTGTATTTTCTCATTTTCTCCATTCCTTTCTGGCTTTATGCCTTACATTCAAAACGAACACCAAAACTAAAAAATGTTTTATTCTTATTGATTTCTACGATTTCAAAAATATCATCTTTTAAGTATCTGGCTTTTGTGTTTCGCTCTTTTTCTGTCAACAATTCATTTTCAATAACTGTATATTTATTAAAATAATCATAGGCTTCTTTTTTGGCTTTATAGTATTTCATTTTTTACCCCTTTCTCTGTTTATGCTTCGATTGTTTCTTTTTCGTCTTCCTGGATGTTGTAAAGCATTTCTTCGACTTCATCCGGCAAATACAAGTTATTAGCATTTTCAAGTAATTCATCAATAAACCAATCATCTAATTTGTCGCTATAATCTTTGTAGTCGCTGGAAACCGGGTTTCCGTATCCATTGAAATAAAAATAGTTACGCATCGGGTTAAATTCTGTATGTAATTCATCTGTGCTTGTGTCTGCGTCATATCCGAAGTAAATTCTCTGGATGATCTCGGACGGCTTCGCATCAAGTGCAAACTCGTCTATCATTTCCATTTCATAGTAACGATCATCTCCAAGGTAACCATTGTAAGCGTCCAGCTCTTCGATAACTTCGTTAAACACTTCTTCGTTTTCTTTGAAATATCCTAATAATTTTTCTCTTAACATAGCTTTAATTCCTTTCTTAAAATGTGATATAAATGTTGTTTGTTTCTGTAATAATAATAGCATTACATAAATATAATTACAATACTATATTACATAAATACATACTTTCTATATATTGCATAAAAGTATACATAAATACATGATTTTATTGTTGCTTATTACCAGAAAAGAGAAAACTGTATACCAAAAGACAATTTACTTTTTATTTGGTGGCGGTAAAATGTTGTAAAAAAATGGATACTTGAAACGGATCGAAAAAGGATTGAATAACACATGGATACCAGCAAGCCGGAAAAAGATATTAATAAAATAATTCTAGATATAAACCAGGCTATAGAAGACTTCTGCATAGATAATAATATCGAATCTATGAAAGAAGAGTCTATGAGTATATGGAACGCTTGTTTAATATATATTAATAATATTGTTTTCGGTAATGGTATTTTAAAAGAAGATAATATATATAATTCTAATTTGAATAAATACTTTAATACTAAAGGTATTAAAACTAATTTGAATAGTTATGATTATTTATTATTATCTGACTTATGTGATTATTATATATTGCTTTGTTATAAGTATAAAAAAGAAGTATCTATATTAGGTTTTTCTAAATTATCTGGTATGAGTACAGATTGTATTTATAACATTGATAAATTAAAGAATAGTGAAATAGCAAGTAGAAAAAGTAACGATATTTTAAAAAAACTTCAAACGGAAAATGAAGAAACGCTTTCCAACGGTCTTTTTGATGGATCGGGAAACCCTGTTGGCAAGATTGCAATATTAAATCATAGATTCAATTGGGCAACGACAGCAGCAGCGCACGGAATCGAGAAACAAGCGAAAACGGCGGACCAATTGCCAAACTTTCGGCAATTTGCACAACTGGAAAATGGAGATATCCAACACGATGTTGAAAAACCAACATAAAGTACCCCCTATGTCGGAAAAATCAAGGTCAACTCTTCGCTAAAGAAGTCTTTTGCGAAGAGATACACAGTGTCGGAAATCCAACACGATGTCGGGCAAGGGTAGACCCCCACGGATCACAGGGCTAGCGACGGGGGGTTAGCCCCCAAAATACCGACTTAAACAAAAAGGGGTTTAAATAATATATATATAATCTCTAACCACAAATCATAATAAAAGGGAATATATATGACAAATGGAAACTTAGTAATATTAATAATAATAACATCACTACTGATATTACTAGACATAATAGGTGTATTTTAGGAGTTAATATGAGATTCATAAGAAAACCATTACTAGACAAGATAATCTTAGTAGACATCATAACAGGATTTGCAGTAATAGGTCATTTATTGGGATTGATATATGTACCTACATGGTGGTTTGTGATGTTAGTAGCATTAGTGATACTACTGGAGATATCTAGTAGGCTTATCCGACAGACACAGATAGCTAACATCTGGAAACTTGTAAAAGATATCGTGGAGAAGAGTAATGAGTAGTTTGTTTAATAAACCAGTCCTTGTGTCGTTAGATGATGGAGCGTTGATGCCGACAAAGGCACACAGTACAGACGCTGGATTTGATCTATATGCTCCGACTAATCTAGAAAGTGGCGTGATAAGACCACATGAAAGTTTAGCAATCGATACTGGAGTACATATTGCAATCCCGAAAGGATACTGCGGATTGGTGGTATCGAAGTCCGGCTTGAATGTAAAACATGGACTGACATCTCGTGGTTTGATTGACTGCGGATACACAGGCAGCATTGTTGTAAAGCTTTTCAACGAGACTGGAAAGCCATACATCGTAGAGCCTGGACAAAAGATTAGCCAGTTAGTGCTGACATCATATCTGAATGTCTCACTTGTGGAAGTAGACGAGCTTGCCGAGACTGACAGGGGGCAAGGCGGTTTCGGTTCGTCTGGAAGATTTTAGATTGTCTCATGATATCCTCCTAGTATCATGTTAGGCATAATCACATTCCTTTCATGTTGCCCAGTAGCTAATGAGCTGATTAAAGGAGCGTCAGATACTCCGCTGGGCATTTTCTTCTCAAGTTTGCGTAAGAGGTGATAGTCTGATAGCCTTGCAACAAAAAACTATGTGTTGGAGTTTTGGTAGCCATTTGAGCATTGTGGCGAGGAGTTTTCAAAGCACAATTTGGAGAAAGAGATGCCGAAAGAAGAAACACAGTATAAAAAAGGGCATAAGGGATATTTTCACGGTAAGAAGGTCGATGAGGATCTCTTTTTTGCTTTATTGGACTTATATTTTCTTGGACGAATAAGCATGAACACAGCTTGTAAGATAATCGGGTTGAGCAGACCGACACTCACAAAGCGTTGGAATCACGTTTTAACGAGAAAAGAGATACCTTGGGAAGACTGGTTCTACGGATACGACAAGGAAAAGGGCGAAAGAAAACGAGCGTACATCCGAAAGCAGATTCGGGCAGAGCAGAGGAAGAAAGATGGCAAGTGACTATCTCGTAAAGACATTTAACGAATACGAGGACTACATAGCTAGGGGCGGTTTAACCACGGAAGTGCTAAGTGCCATGAAAGAAGCAGTAGCTGTTGCCTTGGTAACGGAAAAAGACCGAAAGTACGGTCTTGAAATTTCGCTGAAAACAAAAAAGGCTATAGACCAGTTTGTCTTCAATCAGACAGGTGGCACGTTGTGGGATTTGGAAAAATACTGCTTTGAGCATGATGACCGATTTGAGATTCTGGACTTGTGGTATGATGTTCTGCTTCTGGAAGCCAGAGAACGAGTGTTTGACAGTTATCTGCTCTACTTGGAGAAAAAGAGACTGCCGAAAGAGCGTTTTTATATGCCAAAGCGAAAGCAATTGGCGAAATTCGGTCTGATAGATGCCTACCAAGGAGCAATCGATGACATTTATGACATCGTGCTGATCTCGATGCCCCCTGGAACTGGGAAGACCACTTTGCTGAAATTCTTTAACTCTGCGGTGATAGGGTGGTTTCCAAAGGACTTCAATCTGTTCTACTCACATTCTGGAGACATTACTCGTATGTACTACGATGGTGTGTACCAGATGGTTACGGATGACCAAGAATATACATGGCATGACATCTTCCCAGACTTGAGTGTCACAAGTACGAATGCCAAGATGGGGCAATTCAATGTTGGCAAGTACAAAGCATTCCCATCCTTGCAGACTGCATCCATCGGTTCGGAGATGGCTGGTAAGGTTCGTGCATCGAAATTCCTCTTGTCCGATGACTTGATTGGAAAAATCGATGAAGCATTGAACAAATCGATTCTGGAAAAGCGGTGGATGGCATATACCACGGACGCAAGACAGAGAAAAACTGTCGATTCAGACCAGAATCCATGCAAAGAAATCATGCAAGCTACTCGTTGGAGTACGCTAGATCCTATCGGTCGGCTGATTGCTGCGTATGAAGGTTCGCCAAGGGTAAAGGTCATCTCGATGCCGGACATCGATGAGAAAACTGGCGAAAGCAATTTCGATTACGAGTATGGCGGTTTCACGGTGGAGTTTTTCAAAGACCAGCAGAAACTGATGGATGACATCTCGTACAAATGCCTTTACAAGCAACAGCCTATCGAGCGAGAAGGACTTCTGTACCACGAAGATGAACTGCGGAGATACATCAGTCTGCCGGAAGAAAAGCCAGATGCCGTATTAGCGGTCTGCGATACAAAAACTACTGGAATCGACTATATGTTTCTGCCAGTCTTCTACCAGTATGGCAATGATTTCTATCTGGTGGACTGCATCTGCGACAATTCCACGGACTTTGACATCCAGATAAACCGAATCGTTGACATTCTGGTATCGCATAAAGTCCAGAAGATAGAATTTGAGTCAAATGCTGGCGGTTCTCGATTGGCATACGATGTCGAGAACGAGTTAAAAGAGCAAGGCTATACATTCTGCTCGATAACCACGAAACCGACAGAGACAAACAAAGAGACAAGGATCATCGTAAATGCCGACTGGATTAAAAAGCAATGTCTGTTCAAGGCAAAAGACGATTACGCAGACCAGAGTGATTACGGACGGATGATAGATTTCCTGTTGAGTTATTCGATTGCCGGAAAGAACAAACATGACGATGTGCCAGATGGTATGGCAAACTTCCGTCTGTTTGTCGAGAATCTGTACGAGAACCATGTTGCAAGGATTATCAAAAGTCCGATATAGGAGATTGGGATGATAAAAGACACGCTGTCACAGTACAATTCATTGCTTATCGAGGTCGAGGATGCCAAGCGGAAAATCAGAGAGATAGAAAACTCGATGGCCTACTTGAACGAGGTTGGAGTGGTCAAGGACAAGGTTTACGGTGGCATGGGCGGTACGCAAGGATTCGTCATCGAAGGATTTCCGCAGAAGCAATGGAACAAGCGGTATGTTGTCTTGAAAAAAGCCAGACAACACCTTCTGGAGAAGGAGACATCACTTCTGGAAACCATCTGCGAGATTGAGATTTTCATCGATGAGATAGACGATGCAAGAGACAGGATCGTCATGAAGAGATATTTTCTGGAAAACAAAAAGCAACATGAGATTGCATCGGAATTACACATCGACAGGTCACTTGTCAGTAAAATAATTTCCAGATATGTGTAACTTTCACACAATTCACATAAATAGTCTGATAATATCAAACTAGATAAATTTGTAATTACGGCATCTGCGGTTTTCCGTGGGTGCTTTTTTGTTGCCGAGGTGATGGCGATGAGTCTATACGAGACATATAAAAACTATGGCCGGAAGGTCATATATACAGACGAGCGAGAGATTACTGCGGATAACGTGATTGGTGTTCTCATGGATGTCATTCCCACGCATGATTTGAATGCCCAAGTGTGTGATTATCTCATCAACTACGAAGCCGGACTTCAGCCGTTGACGAGGACGAAGGAATACCGCAAGGACATCAATGTGCAATGCGTTGATAATATCGCAAGCCAGATTACGGAATTCAAGGTTTCGTACAACTACGGCAATGCCATTACGTTTGTTGCCAGGGGTTCTGCCGATTCTGGAATCGTTGAGGACGAACCATCCGCAATTTCCCTGTTCAACGAGTGCTACGAGTCCGAGTTTGTCAGAGAAAAGACGCAGACGCTTGCAAGATTCGTGGAAATCTGCGGTCAATGCTGCGTGATTGGAGACATCAAGCGTGATTGGGTCGAAGGTGACAGTTATTTTGATTACCAAGTGCTAGATCCTCGCACATCGTTCATCGTGTACTCCAACTACTACATCGATTCCAGACCGATGATGGGTGTCACATATCGATATGACAAACAGGGGAACAGATACTTCACGGTGTTCACGAAAGACCGCAGATACGAAATCGAAGGTCTGACAAAGATTACGAACGGTGAAGAGAAATCCAAAGAGATTTTCGACTTTGGAAACCGTAGCGGAGAGAGAAATCCTCTTGGAATGATCCCGATGGTCGAATACATTCGGTCTGATGACAGGATGGGATGCTTTGAGCGGATGCTGTCAGAGTGTGACAATTTGAACCTTATGGTGTCCGACTACTCAAACGGAGTGGAGCAACTTATCCAGTCAATCTGGCACACGAACGATGTTGACTTCCCGATTGAGGAAGTGACCGATTCCGAAGGGAACAAGGTGCAGAAAATCGTTACCCCGAAATCAAACGATTGGGTTCAGACATATACCACGAAGAATGGCAAGAAGCCGTTCATCACTCCGTTGGTAGCACCATACGATTTTGCTGGAATGCTGAGTAACATCACGGCAAGGCGGTCATGGATTCTGGAAAAGAGTGGCGTACCGCAGACAACGGACAAGACCTCATCCGCTACTGGAGTGGCAATGTCCGATGCGATTGGTTGGACGATGGCAGAAATGCTTGCTCAGAAGCAACAGAACTACACAGAATCAGCCAAGATGCAAGAAGCCAGACTGATGTTGGCAATCATCAAAAAGTCTCCATATGTGGCTTCTGACAGTCCTCTGCTGAAGCTGAGATACACGGATGTTCAGCCAAACATCAAGCGTCAGAAATCGTATGAATTGACGGTCAAGGTTACGGCTTTTGCTACTGGAGTATCGCATGGTATTGATCCGGCAAGCATGATTAGAGCAATCAATCTGTTTGACGATCCGAACCAAGTAATCGCAGATTCCGAACCATACATGGAGCGTTACCTGTCGAGCATTTACGACAAACAACAGACGGTTGTGAAGGATGTGTCTGGAATGGACTATTCCGCACAGGTCAGCAACTCTCCGACAATCGATGGCAATTCCAAACAGGAAGTGCCGAAAGAGAATCCAGAAAAAGACCGTAGAGATAACAACGCAAAGTAGGTGTTTTGAATGGCTTTATTGGAATTCGACAAACTGAATACGATTAGTCTGATTGAGATTCCAGAAGAACGTAAACGGTCAGAACCGTATGAAACCTACTTCGGGGATATGTATCTCACGGAAGAACAGATAGAGGACAGAAAAGAAGTGGCTAGTCGGATGGAAGAACCGCTTCGAGATTTCCTGTTGCTAATCATGATTGGACTGGCAACAGGAGTTGTCCTTTACGAAGAAGCCAGAGAAGAGCTTCTGCAAAACCTAATTGCCCAAAACATTGCAGAGGTCGAATATCTGGAAACGCTGACTGCGGATATTACGGATTCCACGAGAAGACATCCGAACGATGACTGGTACTTCTCCGAAGACAGAGTAATCTTCATCTCCGAGAACGAAGCAAATACCATCATGAATGGCACAGAATTCCAAGAAGCCAGAAATCGTGGTATGACAAGAAAACAATGGATTGGCATGAAAGACAAACGTGAGCGAGAAACTCATGTCAAGATGAACGACATGATCTTGCCGATTGACGAATATTTTCTGGTAGGCGAAGCAATATGCCTTTATCCGAAAGATGTCGTAAGCCCATACACGACATTGCCGGAACATCCAGAGGAACTGGTCAATTGCAGATGTCAAATCCGATATATGAGATAAGCTACCCAGAGCGCACTTCGGTGCGTTCTTTTTTGTGCAGAAAAGCACGTTAAAAAATCCGTCAGAGAAAGACGAAAACGAGCGGTTAATGACTAGAGAAAAGTCTTAAAACAGAGCATTGTCGGTCGGACATAAAGCGACAGAAAGAGGTGTCAACTATGGCAGAAGAAATGAAAAACAACGAAGTCGAGGAAACCAAAGAAGTCAACGAACAGGAACATGAAGAGGAAACTCCATCTGTCCGAGAGTTGATGGTGCAGATTAAAAAACTGGAGCGAGAGAAGAACAAAGCATCTTCCGAAGCTGCGGAGTACAAGAAGAAATTCCGTGCTACACAGTCTGCACAGGAAGTCGAGAAAGCCGAACGAGAAGAATTTCTCGAAAAGCAGAAAGAAGAGACTGAACAGATGCGTAGGCAACTGAACATTCTCACTCTGGAGAAATCCTACATGGGCATGGGATTTACCGAGGATGAAGCATCACGCATGGCGGTTGCTGAAACCGACAACGATTTGGAAACCAAGATGAAAATCATGACTGAGGTTGATGCCCGAAAGAAGAAAGATTTTGAAGCCGAATTCATCAAAAACAGACCAGAAATTAATTCTGGTTTTGGTGGGAAGACCATCACACAAGAGGAATTCGACAAAATGTCTCTTTATGATCTCACCAAATTACGGAGAGAGAATCCAGAGACATATGACCGTTTAATGGGTCTTAAATAAATAACCAGTAACAGAAAGAGAGGTATTTAACATGGCAGCTGGAACAAACGCAACATTATTGGCTGACCTGCTCGATCCGCAGGTAGTCGCAGATTACATTGACAAGAAACTTGTAGACAACATTCGTCTTTCTCCGTTGGCACACGTAGAGAATACTCTGGTAGGCCGTCCGGGTGATGAAGTAACACTTCCGCAGTATCAGTACATCGGGGCAGCAACAGCGGTAGCTGAAGGTGCTGATATCCCGATTGCAAAACTCAGCCAGACCACAAAGACCGTAAAAATCTCCAAGATTGGTCGTGCGGTAGAGTTTTCCGATGAGGCACTTCTGTCTGGATACAACAACGATATCGCAGCTGAAGCAGCAAAACAGGTTGTTGTTGCAATCAACGACAAGGTTGAGACAGACCTTATCTCCAACATGAGTACAAACGCTACTCTGACTGCAACAATCGGAACTGGCGCATCTGACGATCCGGCAGATGGCATTGCTGACGCTCTTACTCAGTTTGGTGAGGATCTGGATGGCGAAAAAGTTATCGCAATTCCTCCGGCATTCTACGCAAGACTGCGTAAGTCCAAACTGTGGATTCCGAACACAGAGATGGGTGCAAACGCAATCGTTCGTGGAACAATCGGTATGGTACATGGTTGCCAGGTTGTTCCGATGAACAGACTGACTGCAAGCAATACTGCTTACATCGTTAAGCCGGGCGCACTTGCAATCTTCATGAAGAGAAACACTCTGGTTGAGTTTGATCGTGACATCCTGTCCGAGATGAACTACATCAAGGCATCCAAGCTGTTTGCTCCGTATGTATATGACCAGAGCAAACTCATCAAGGTTACTATTGGTGCGTAATTGAGGTGAGCATATGAGCATGATGATTCATCGGCACATGAAGAGAGTGGCAGAGAAAGAAAAATCTGCCACTACTTCTGCCAAAAAAGAAGTAAAAGACAAGTCGGTCAAGAAGTCCGACAAGCCGAAAAAGGAGCAGTAAACCATGGACGAACTGATTGCTGAAATCGTTGAAGATTTAAAAATTGAATTAGAAAACGATGTTGGATTTTCCGAGGATGCTCTTACCGCAAAGACGAGGAATGCTTATCGTGAAGTCAAATTGGCAAGAAACTATCCGTCAACATATTCTCAGCAGTTGATTGATAGCGACATGGAGAAATACATCTCAGTAATCAGAGATATTGCTCTTTTTGACTACAACCAAATCGGTAAGGACTTTGAACAGAGTCATACCGAGAATAGCGTTACTAGGTCTTACACATCCAGATTATCGTTATTTGCAAACGTAACTCCAATTGCACGTTTTTAGACGGTTGTACGCTTATGCTGGGCGTTCTGATGTGATGTGGTGGGTAGCAGAACATTTTTAGAAAGGTGTGATTGGAATGATGCCAATGTGGGTTGAGTGGATCGTTTTTCTAATCGGGATTGCAACACTTGTTTTTTCAATCATCTGGAATGCCAGAAGTGACAAGAGAGCGACAGTCCAAGAGATAGAACAACGAGTCAAAGATAACACGAGAATCAACACGAAACTGGATGACATATCTAGTGTGAGTCGGGAAATCAAAGACGATGTTTCCTCGATGCGTAGAGACATTCAGCAACATAACGAACGGCTGATTAAGGTCGAGGAATCATGCAAATCTGCACACAAACGGATTGATGAAGTAATTAGTCTCAAGTAGGTGATGATATGCGAGTTGAACGATTGGCATTGAAGGATGCCCAAAAACTGAAATATCTTCTCCAGACCAATGAGAAAACTCCAGTCAACGAAACGGATGCTACTGGCGAAACAGAGTATATCGAGGTTGACGGTGAGTTAGTACCGTTGGAAACAGGTGAGTATGAGATTGGTCACACTCAGAAAGGTGACAATCCCCCGAAGGATGAGATTGTTGAATTCCTTGGAAACCTTGCCTTTTCTGGAGACACCTATTTTTTCTCTGGTGGTACTGTGTCGAAGGAATACGGCATCGATGATTCCGATTATGATGCGGTCTTGTGTATGCCAAAGGACAATGTTCCTATTACGGAAACGAGTTACATCTGGTACAAGAGCGAGGTCGAGTACGAGGATGAAGAGCAGACAAGAGTAAATACATCATCTGCTGATTACCGGGTAGTCAAAATCGTTCCGTCACTTGGGTTTGATCGTTATCTTTTGAGGAAGGTGATTAACTGATGAATGTAAGTGTTACCCTGTCCGTTTCACAATTGGACAAAACTATCAGTAAATTGCTCAAATACGAAAGAGAACTGGAAGTCAAGAATGAGGTCTTCGTCAAGAGATTGATGGAAGAAACAAATCCAGTAATCCAAGAAAGAATGACTTCTGGAAAGACTGGTAGTGACGCTGGCGAAGATAGTAGCCGAGAATATACAACCGAGAAGGTTACCAACAAGGCTGACGCTAGGGTGACAGGTACGCTTACGTTGTTCAACGAGAGCATTATGTTCTGGGAATTCGGTGCTGGCGTTTACTACAACGGACTTGCAGTTGGCGGTTATGCTTCTAAGTTTGGATACGGCCCTGGTACTTATCCAGGGCAGACCCATGTGCCAGACCCAGGCTATTGGTACTACAACAAGAAGAAATCCTACGGTACAGAAGCTACCATGCCGATGTATTACTCGATGCAAAAGATGAGAGAAGAACGATTCAGAGTGGCAAGAGAGGTGTTTGGAAGTGGCAAACAATGATTGGTACGCAAGTCTGGAATCAAAAATCTTCACGATTATGAAAACCAGAATTGTCAGAAATTTAAGAAGCAAATATCCAGACATCTTCTGCACATCGTCTGGAAGAACGGATTCAGATCCTGTTTTCCCGACAGTCTACATCCACGAATTGCCCGGAATGGAACAGGGCATGGATATCGAGAATTCTGGCATCAATGCGGTGTTAGAAACCATCCAAGTGGATGTGACAACAAACCAGTCCATGAAGGACTGTACGCAAGTTATGACTGAGGTTATAACGCAATTGAAACTGTTACATTTCAATGTTTCCGCTTTGCCGACATATCTGGTAGAAAACGAGAACATCTACCGTGGAGTTGTCAGGGCAAGGCGGTTGATTGGAAGTGACGATACATTAAATTGATTTACGAAAGAGAGGTAAATAATCATGGCAAATGTCGCAGGTCTTAGTACCATCGGAGTGCTTGTCGGTTATGCAACTGAGTCAACCGCTGGGACACGCCCCACGGCTGGTTTTACGAAACTGAACAGAATCAATGCGGTAGGCGGTATCAGCCTTGATGTTGAGCAGATTGATGCTTCTGCTCTGGAAGATTCCGTTACCAAGTATATTGCTGGTAGAGCAGACACAGGTTCTGATTTCTCCATTACAGTTAACTACACAAATGAAACTGCTGCTGAGTGGGCAACACTCTTTACCGCAGCGCAGACTGCTAAGAATGCAAGCAAGGCTACATGGATTGAGATTTATCATCCGTCACTTACAAATGCATTTTTCGTATCTGTTGAACTTCCGAGCAAATTACCTGTGCCGGAGATGGGTCAGAACGAACTGCTTACCGTAGAAATCGGTTGCACAGTTGTTGACTTTGAGACTGGAACAGCGGTTGCTCCGACAGATCCGTCATAATCAATCATTTTATTCACAGGGGCGGTCTTCGGACTGCCCTTGCCCTTTCTAGGGCAGGGCAAGGAGAATTATCATGGCAAAGAATACTTTTGAAATCAATGGAAAAGAATATACTGCAATCCCATTTACTTTCAACACGGTCTGCGAGTTAGAGGACATCGGATTCTCGATGGAAGACCTCGACAAGAAACCAGTATCTGCGGTTCGGGCATATTTCGCATTATGTTGCGGAGATGTCACGCTTGCCGGAAACGAAATCGAAGCACACCTTATCGGTGGTGGAGATATGACTGGTATCATGGGAGCAATGACAAAGGAGATTGAAGAATCTGGTTTTTTCAAAGCTATGGTGCAGACGAATACTCCGAAAGCACCACAGGATCACCAGAAACCGAAATCAACAGCTACCAAGCCGAAGAAGTAAAAACGTATCCGTCATTACGAGCCGAATACGAACAGGAATGGATTCCGAGAGCGATCTTGATTGGAATATCTTGGAAAGAGTTTTGGGAAATGAATCCAAGGATTCTAAGAGCATATGCCAAGGCAGAAGAGTTACGCAGACAACAAGTCGATGCAGATGCATGGCTTAACAATCTGTACAATCTCCATGCAATTCAAGTTGCTTTGGACAAGGGATTCAACGGCAAGAAGTCCAAACTGGAATATCCAGACAGGCCGTTTTCGGATAAAGAAACTACTTCCAGTCATGTAAGAATAGGTGAAAAGACCATCGTGGATGAAGAGAATCCAAAGAACACGATTATGAGTCGGGAAGACCAGAAAAAGGTCAATTACCTGTTCGCACAGCTTGGTGTTATGAAAGCGAATTGGGAAATTGAAAACAACATAAAAAAGCAAGCCGATAGTGTGTCATAGCCTATCGGCTTTTTCTGTATTTCAGCACCATGAGAGGTGGTGATTACATGGCTGAAAGTATAGATAGATTATCGATTGAAATTGTATCGGATGCTAGTAAAGCTGCTGATACCGTGGAGCGTTTAACCACGCAATTGATAGCATTGAAAAACGCACTAAAAGGCATTGACACAAGCGGTTTGAAGAAACTTTCTGGTGCGATGAATAGTGCTGGTGCAAGCAGTAATAAATTGACTGCGGAGCAGAAAAAGCAAGCGTTGCAAGCCAAGAGGTTGCAGTCAGCATACAATTCTCTGGTTGGAACTACCAAGAAGATTGCTACACAGCAGATTTCGCTTCGTTCTACACTCCTTCGGGTAGCCGGAGTGTTCGGAACGATTTACGCTGCTTGTTTCATGCTTGTTCGTGCCTTTGGAGCGTTGAAGAAAGCAATTAACTACGCTGCTGATTTGACTGAGATCCAGAACGTAGTTGATGTTACTTTTGGAAGTGCTGCAAGTAAGATTGATGAATTCACCAAGACATCCATTAAGGACTTCGGCATCAACGAACTGTCAGTAAAGACATTTGCTGCACGTTATCAGTCAATGGGTGTTGCAATGGGCATTACCAATGAGCAAGTGAAAAAGGCTCATGAATATCTGTCGCAATTCAGAACTCCTACTGGAGCGGTAAACGGATATAACGAACTGTCAGATTCGATGGCAGATATGTCCATCAACTTGACGAAACTGACTGGTGACTTGGCATCGTTCTACGATCAGAACCAAGAAGATGTTGCACAGGCATTGCAGTCTGGTATTTTTGCGGGTCAAACTAGACCTCTGCGCCAGTACGGCGTAGATTTAACACAGGCAACACTTCAAGAGTGGGCATTAAGCCAAGGAATCAATGCCAATATCGCAAGCATGACGCAAGCTGAAAAGACCATGCTTCGTTACGAATACACGATGCAACGATTAGGCATGGCACAGGGAGACTTCCAGAGGACAAGCCATAGAGGTAAACGTGTGGCCTAGTACGGTAACGTGCTAGTGAAAATCGGGTAAAATCGGTAAAGACTAAGTTGATTTAATCCGAACACTTTGGTATAATGTGTTTGAGGTGATTTAATGCGAACACATTATATTTACAAAGCAACAAATATAATAAACGGAATGTCATATATAGGACAAACCGTAAACTTTCGTGAAAGAAAACTGGAACACGAAAGATGCCGAGAAGAAGACGATTGTATCTTCCATCGAGCAATAGCCAAATATGGCAAAGACAATTTCATATGGGAAATCTTGGATGAAGCCGATTCAAATGAATCGGTTAATGAATTGG
>Ga0326512_10000784_pt1 | contig 26773 bp, 44 predicted proteins | sample 1_2617_0518_D_FD_203652 | JGI IMG/M metagenome (GOLD analysis project Ga0326512, IMG submission 203652) | Bovine rumen microbial communities from UC Davis, California, United States - 1_2617_0518 | ecosystem: Host-associated > Mammals > Digestive system > Stomach > Rumen | place: USA...
ACGAACATTTGCAAATAATTTCTAATAAATAATCATCTTTTATATTTATTCCTACTATTTTCACTCTTTATCTTCTCCTTGTAATATGTTTAATAAATCTCTTACATATACATAGTCAAACCAAGCATCACTATAACCATCATCATCTATACCTTCTATTTTATTTTCTTTAATATATTCTATTGCTCTATCAACTCTTAATTTATAATCTTCATACATTTTCATTATCTTTATTGCACTTTCTTCATTTTCTTGCATTCCTTTTATGGTTTCTTGTTGTTCTATTATTTTATCTATCACTCTATCATCTCCTTAAATATTGCCATAAGAACATTTACAACTATACTATCTCCTGCAAGATGGTATAAAGAACTATCACTTTGATTTTTCTTTACTTTATCAAAATCTTCATCTTTTACTCCCATTAATCTAAAACATTCTCTTGGTGTTAATTTTCGTATTCTTAAATTATTATCAATAACACCATTTAAATCACACCTAGTTGTTAATGATGAAGTTGTGCCATCATCTTTTATATTTTCATTATATGTTTCTATAAAACTTCCATCTTTAATTTTATGTTTATTTTTGTTTATTGCATTTTCTATATTTTTATTTACCAAATTATTTACAACTACACCATTATTCTCCCCACCTTTTGTTGATAATGTTTGTTTTAAACCTTTTTGAACAGTACCACGATGATATTCCATTCTTGATGATATATCTATGCCATCTCCATCAACTGCTTCTAAATACCCTTTTGCTGTTGCATTTTTTATTAAAATCATTCCAGCAGCATAAGCACCACTTCTTGTAGTTAATGTAGGAGATATATTGCTTTTATCAGTTTTTTCCATATTTTCAAGTGGTTTCTCATAAGCATTCCAACTTTGAATATCGTTTATTTGTTTATCACTTAAATAATACTTTTCATCAACATTATCTTCTAACATATCTTTTAATTTTAATTTAAGTGGTATAGGTTTAGGAAATGTGTAATTATAATCTCCTAGAATACTTACCATAAACGTTCTATTTCTTGTTTGTGGTATTCCATAATCTGTTGCAATTAAATCTTGCCAATAATTCTTATAACCTAGTTCTTCTAGTCTTAATTGCCATTTATTAAAATCTTCAACATTATCTGCACCATGTACTTGTGGCACATTCTCCATTAAAAGTATTTGTGGCATTGTTCCTAGTTCTTTACATTCAGTAAGTATTCTTTCAACTTCCCAAAGCATACCAGAACGAGTAGATGTATCACTCATACCTTTACCTTTACCTGCTAATGATAAATCTTGGCAAGGAAATGAATAAGTTAAGATATAATCATATTTATCAGTATCTACTATTTCTAAATCTTGACCTTTAACTTGTTGTATATTTACTAAATTATGTGTTGTTTGGATGTTATTATATATAGTTCTTGCTTGCTTATCATTTAACCTATTTATTTGCCCCATAGTCATTGGTTCATTGTAATTAGATGAAATACCTTTGTTAAATAAAAACTCTTTTATTTGCCCTATTTCTAGGTCTTTGGAGTAGTCTTTTGTATCTTCTTCAAAATGTATGTCTTTATATGTCTGAATTGATTTAACAGCCCATTCACATATTTTCCAATGTTTGAAGTCTACTCCTAAATACTTTAATGCTAATGCTTGACTACCATAACCACTAAACATTTCTATAAGTCTTATTGGTTTAGTTATCTTATATGTAGGGTATAACATTTCAAATATATTTGTTTGTCCTTCTAACATAAACACCTACTAAAATGGATAATCTTCTTCACTTATTTCTATTTGTCCTGTTTTATCAAAATCAGTTTTTGTTGTTAATTGGTCTAATGGCATATCTTTCTTTTCAAAGAATTCTATATTATTTACAGCTATTTCTGTTATGTATTTTTTTATTCCATTTGATTCATAATTTCTTGTTTGTATTCTACCTTCTACACCTATAAGACTTCCTTTATCTTGATACTTACATAAATTTTCAGCTAACGTATTCCATACTACACAACTTATAAAATCTGTTTGTCTTTCCCCATCTCTTACTATTGGACTATTTACTGCTAAATCAAATTTACATACACAATTATCATTTACTTTTTTTAATTCAGGTTTTTTTGTTAATCTTCCTGTGATCCATACTTTATTCATTTTCTTTTTTCCTTTCTACTATTTCTTGCACTTTATTCATTTCTTCTAGAGTTATATGAGAATGCACTAGATAATCTAAAATATCTTCTATCTTGTCTTGTAAATCATATCTTATATTTTCTAGTTCTAGACATCTTTCATATAATTCTTCTACTTGATATTCTGGTGTCATTTATTTACCTACCTTTTCTAATCTTTTTGTTAATAATTCTATTGCTTCTTTTCTTTGTTTGAAATTTAATTGATTATCTGCACTTACATCAAAATACTTATAAAATTCTGCTCTATCAAAATTATCATCTTGTTCTTCATTTTCTCTTATTAGTTTTTGTAATTCTAAAAACTCTTTATTTAATTCTTTTTCTTTTTCTTTTGTTAATAGTTCAAATCTACTATTTCCTTTGTTATCTCTTATAACTAAATTGTTTATACATCTTTTGTCATCATAACCTATTAAATCAACATAGAACTTTGTTTTAGTTGTATATTTATTATTCTTTTCAAAAAACTCTTTACTTTCTTCATCTTCTTTTTTTTTTACACCCATATCTTTTCTTGGAAATATAAATATACTTGGTGCTGTATATAGTTCTCTACCTATTCCCCAATTGAAACATGCTCTTTTAAAGCTATCACTTGCTAAACCTTTTTCTTGTTCGGTAAAACTTTCTGTTCCAGTATCTTCTTTCTCTACCCATTGTTTTTTTTCTTCATCCCATATTCCTACTATGCAATTTGCATTATCTCTTACATATCTTTTTTGCCAATTCATACATCCTACTGTTTCATCTAATATGTTTTGGTCTACTCTTGCATCTTTGTATAAAAGTAAGGTGCAATAATTACTTGCTATTTGACTTACTCTTACATCTATTTCATTTTCTCTTAATAATCTAAATTCCATAATTATTCTCCTAATCTATATTCTTTATATTTTATTTTTTTACCCTGTTTATTTATCTTTGTGATCCATTTATCAGTTATTAAATAACCTTCTTTTCTTAATTCATATATTGCATGTTGTAAATCAACTATTTGTAATTTCATAAAACATTGAAAACTATTTATTGTTTTATTTAGTTCTAGAAACTTTAGAACTGCTTGTGTTTGACTTTGATACATCTTTTTTTACCCCTTTCTTTTTTAATTCAATTATTAATTGTTCTTGTTCTTCTAATTTTTGTTCCCATATTTGTTTTTCTTTTGTATTAATTCTTCTTTGTGTATTTAATTCAATTTGTTTCTTTTCTAAATCTTCTTTTGCTATTTCATATTTAAGTAATAATGTATTATATTTTTTTCTTGTTTTTAAATGTTCGTATATTGACTTTAAAAAACTCATCTTAATTCCCCTTTCAAACTTTTTAATTCATATTTAAGACTTTCTAATATTTCTTCTTTTGAATATTCTTCTGCTACTGATATTTCTTCTATTGCTTGTTTAAACATTTCGTATGCTTCTAAATTGTCTTTTGTATAATCTTCTTCTTCTCCCCAATGTTTCATATCTTCATATATTTTTTCTTGCATTTCTTAATTTCTCCTTAAATTCTAATTTTTTATCTTTGTAATAGTAATTGCCACATAATTTACATAACTTTTTAGGTTCATTTTTTGCCATTAAAAATGTATGTCCGCATTTGCATTTAACTATCCAATTTTGATAATAGGATGCTTTTATTTCTTCTTTAGAACGTTTCCTACCAGAACTAGTTCTTTTTCTTACTCCATAGATCATATTGTTTTATATGCTTCTTCTAGTTCTAATTTAGTAGGTGGATATTTAGCAAGTAGTCCATCTATAACATCTTGTCTTTTATTTTCTAGTTCTTCTCTTGTTAAGTTATGCCCTTTACTTTTAGCTACACTTATTAAGTATTGAATATCTAAACATTTATCATAATGTCTTTCATATTCACTAAAAGGCATCCATCTATGGCATAAATTACATTCGACAGTATATTTTGCATTCTTCATTGTTTCTTTTTCTTCGTGTGTATATAAACCACGAATGAAAGTATGTGGTTTAGGTGCTATATCAGGATAATCTTTTAAATAATCTTTAAGATGTTCTTCTGCATCTTCTAAATCATAGTTTTCCATTGATTCAGTCCATGCTTCTATAACATAGTCATCTATAAAAAATTGACTGTTATAATAACCTTTTATTTTATTTAATAATTTACTTACTTCACTTTTCTTCATCTTTTAGCATCTCCTTTAATAATCGTTGTTCTCTTTCATAACGACTTTCTTTAACTTCATATTTATTTTTGTAATATGAATTTCTTTTGTTATTAAAATTTTCATCATCTTCTATGGCTTGTTGTAATGTAGTAATATTGTTCTTTTGATATGAATTAAGAATTGCATTTATATAATTGATATTGAATTTGTTATTCAATACAGCTTTCTTAATTGCATATCTTGTAAGTTCTGTATCTTCCCATTGAGATACAATTTCATATTGAATTGGAGTTAAAACAAAACCATTTTCTTGTAAAAAATCAAAAATCGTATTAGTAGTAGTATATATACTTGTAATATTATTACTTGTATTATTCTCTTTGTGCTTTTGGCAATACCCCCCATTGTCTTTTGTCAATACGTATTGATATTTGTCAATACCTATAATTTTGATAACTCTTTTCTTAATTTCTTTACCTTTTCTTTCATAATTTACTTCTATATATTTTTGGTTTTCTAATTCTTTTATCCATTTACTTATAGCTGATGGATCTACATTGTATAATCTTGCAAAATAATTATTAGATGCAGTACATTCTCCATATTTACTAGACAATGCAGTTATTTCTCCATACATTAATTTTGTGTTAGCTTTTAAGTTTTCATCATATCTTACATTTGCTGGTATAATTGCATAATAACTTGGTTTTTCTTCCATAACCTACTCCCAAATATATTGAAAAAATAATTCAAGTGTTCCAATGGCAATTAAATCTAAAAAGAAACCAAAATATGTTAATTGAATTACTTCCCCTGAAAATAAAGGAATAATTCCCCAAAATATAAAATCGTGTATTAATAAAATTAATGATAAAATTGCAGATAATAACATAACTACTTTGAAGAAATTTATTCTTCTTTTTCTAATTCTTTTTTTCATTTTCAAAACTCCTTTCCATTTTTTTAATATTTGTGTTATAATTAAAGTGAGAATTCTTTATGCAGGGTTCTCTTTATTTGTATTTAAGTAGTTTTTCTTCCCCTATGTAATTTTTTAATAATTCGTAGGATATGTGATAACTCCATTTAGAAGAAATTTTCACAGCACTTCCAATAGGGAGTGTTTTTTGTTGTAACCCTACTCTAATAAATTGTTGGGAAACACCTAATATTTCAGCAACTACTTTAACTGGAATATTTTTAATTTCTTTCAAATTAATCACTCTCCTTTACTCCATTTTGGAGTATTCTAGGTAAAAAAATATCTTCTACTGTCAAATCAAAATATTTAGCAATAGTAAACATTTCATCACATTTAAACTGAATTTTACCTATTTCTTTATCACTAAAAGTTCTTAAAGATACTCCTATTAAATCAGCTAAAACCTTTTGACTTATGTGATTCGACTTACGTAAACCAATTAAATTACTTTGAACCATCATTACACCACCTTTCTTGTCTTAACTTAATTCTACTTTAACACCATTTTGGAGTAATGTAAATAGAAAAATGAAAAAAAAAGAAAAATATTTCTATTTTGGTGTAAAGTTATGTTAAACTTATTATATGAAAGGAGTATAGTATGGAAATAAATAAATATTGTGCTGACAAGTTAAAACAATTAAGAGAAAGAAAAAATATTACTCAACAAGAATTAGCAGATGATTTAAAAATAAATCAACAACAAATAGCAAGATATGAAAATAATCAAAGACAATTTAAACAAGATTTTCTATTCACATTAGCAAATTATTTTAAAGTATCTATAAATGAATTTTTTCCACCTACTAAATATGATAATGCAGAACCAATAATAAACACTGTTAAAATAGCAATATATGGATCTATAAAAGCAGGTATTCCTTTAGAAAGTCAAAATGATATAATCGACTATTTAGAAATTTCTAAAGATATAGTTAAGGATAGAAAAATATTTGGTTTAAAAATAAGTGGAAATAGTATGACACCAAAATATGAAGATGGGGACATTGTTTTATTCGAGCAAACTAATGACATTGAAACTTACAAAAATAAAGACTGTGCTGTTATGATAAATGGAACAAAATCTACATTCAAAAAAGTAATAATTAATGAAAATGGAATAATTTTACAACCATACAATATGGAATATGAAATGATGATATATTCAAAAGAAGAAGTAGAAAAACTTCCTATAGTTATTTTAGGTAAAGCTATTAAGAAAGTAAGTGATATAAATTAATATTGAAGAAAAAAATAAAATAGATTTTTGGAGTATAAAAATGACTTATGAAGATTATGAAAAAGAAGTTTATAAAAAATATAAAAAAGGATATAAAGATTTAATTTTATTTGCTACTGATATGGAGAATCTACAATTTTATTTTTATGAATATATAGAACGTGCTAAACTAATTAATTATGATTATACAGATATATTAGAAAAACAAAAATTTTATTTAAAAGAATTTATAAAATATTTTGCAGAAGAAAAAAAGAAAAATAATAAAGATTTAATCAAAAAAATAAAATATATACAAACCCACATGGAATACATAAGAAAATATGTATATATTTAGAAAGGAAGTGTTATTATTAGACTACCAAATGGATATGGTTCAGTTTATAAATTAAGTGGTAAACGAAGAAACCCTTATGTTGCTAAAATAACTACTGGATGGGATAATCAAGGAAAACAATTATATTTAACGTTAGGATACTTTGAAACAAAACAAGATGGACTTAATGCACTAGCTGAATATCATAAAGAACCTAGTTTATTCAAATCTAGATCATTAACATTAGAAGATATTTATAATATGTGGTGGAAACAAAAAGAAAATCAAATATCTAATTCTACTATAATTGCTTATAATTCTGCTTGGAAAAATTGTAAAGGACTTCATAAAGAACCATTTAGTGATATAAAATTAGTTCATCTACAAAATTGTATGGATAAATTAGAAGATAAATATGGGGCAAAAAGAGATTTAAAAGCACTGTGGTCGCAAATATATGATTATGCAATAGCAAATGATATGGCAAATAGAAAATACACATCATATTTGAATTTAGGAAAACATATAGTAAAAACAACACATAAACCATTTACTGAAGAAGAAATAAAAACATTATGGAATAATATAGATAGAATGGAATACATTGATGTTATTTTAATATACATATATACAGGGTTTAGACCTATCGAATTATTAGAAATAAAAAGAGAAGATGTTAATTTACAAGAAAGATATATAAAAGGTGGAGTTAAAACAGAATCAGGTAAAAATAGAATAGTTCCTATTCACTCAAAGATTTTCAAATATGTAGAAAAATGGTATAATAAAGGTAATGAATACTTGATTACAAATAGTCAAAATAAAAAAATGTTATATCGTAATTGGAAAGATGAAAAATTTGGAAAAATAATGGAACAATTAGATATGAAACATTTACCCCACGATACAAGACATACATTCGCTACATTAGGAGATAATTATAATATGAATAAATTATGTATAAAAAGAATAATGGGACATGCAAGTAAAGATATAACAGATAAAGTATATACACATAAAGATATAGAACAACTTAAAACAGAAATAGAAAAAATTTGTTAGTTATGTGTTAGTTGCTTGTTAGTTATGTATACGTTTTTATAGGTTTTTAGACACATTTAAACAAAATAAAAACGTTGATATATAATAATACCAACGTTTTGGAAACTTGTTGATTTTAACGTTTTGAGAATTGTATATGTTGATAAATAAAAGAAAAAATAACATTTTGTTAGTTATATGTTAGTTATTGAAAGGAGCTTATACTTACTTATGAAGAACAAATCGAGCAAATTAAGACAATTAGAAAAGAATAGAAGAAGTGTGTTTTATGATGATCTGTCAACATGTTGTTATTGTGGTAGCACTTATCAAATGACAAAACACGAAATATTTGAAGGAAGGAATAGACAAAACTCTATGAAGTATGGGTTTGTATTACCTTTATGTTTAAAATGCCATAGACAATTACAAGAAGATTTAATATTTAATAAAAAATGGCAAATAAAAGCTCAAACATACTTTGAAGAATATATAGGAACAAGACAAGATTTTTTAAATATATTTAGAAGAAATTATTTATAAAGTTGTCATAAAATGTCAGTAATATAGACTTATAATATAATTGTAAAATGAAATATATTGTGTTTCTTATATACTCCTAATAAATTAAGCAAATTAATCACCTTATATTTATATCTTTTATTTCATTTTATATTCTGCACTTATCTATTACCCCAAGATAAGTGTTTTTTGTAAAGGGGAGATAGAATGAAAAATACATCTAAAAGAATGTTAAAACTTTACGAACCTATTTCTAATTTAGACTGGATGAATTACCACCTAGTAAAAGAAGAAATAACATTACATCATATAAAGAAAAAATGTGATGGTGGAAAAAAAGAAATGAGTAATCTTGCTCTATTAATGCCTACAGGACACCAATACTTGCATTTAATAGAATGTATAGATATAGATACTTATTTAGAATTAAATAATTTGTTTAAAATCATAAATTTGCAACAAAAAGAACCTACATTAATGCAACGTGGAGTGATAGAAGATATACTATTAACTTTTGAAGAAATACATCGATGGGATAAAGGTAGAGATGGAGAATTGCTAATCAAGAAAAAGTATTTGAAAAGGTGGTAAATATGGGAAAAACAATATATGAAATGACTTCGATAGAATTAATTATGTTGCTACAAGAAGTAGAAAGTCAAGAATTAAGAAATAGAATTATATTAGAGATAACTTATAGAATGTATGTGCCATTTAAAGATAAGACATTCGAAGAAATATTAGTAGAGAATGGTTATAAAGTTATCGATAAAGGTAAGACTTTATAGGTTGCATAGAGTAGATAAACTTAATGTAGTATTCATTAGCCCATTTAGAGACTAACTATGGGACACGAAGTAAATCTATTTTTAAGGGAATGAAAGTTATATTTGGTTAGTCAAAACGAATAATTCCATATCTATTCTATGGTGCTTATAAAGCACCCATTAGATCACTTTTCATTTTTTAGTCATCTTATAGGTGACATCCAATTCGTAAACCCCTAGATAAGTTTATGAGTTGGCTGATGCTTATAAGCATTATAGGAAGGAGAATGTATGAAATACGAATTTGTAGAAGTAGATGAAGATATTACTGAATTAAGATACAAAGATAAGTCTTTTCAAGCAAAAAGAAATTTAGAACTTGTAAAAGAATATGAAGATGTAGAAAGAAAAGCAAAACTTCAATTTATTGCTGATTTAAAAAAAGAAGGTTTATCAGTTCAAGATTTAGTGAGTGAAAAAAAAGAAGGAAACAAAACAAAAGTAGATTATTCTAATGTAGATTATTTACAAAAAGAATATGTAGAATCACAAAAATTAAAGTTCTTTAATGATTTTTGCAAATCTATAACAGGAATGTCTATAGAAGAACTTATTTTAGATATTGGGTTAAAAGAAGAAGAATGCACTCAATTTGGTTATGATTTTTCTCAAATGATTATAGGAATGAGAAAAAAAGAAGAATTTCCCAGTAAAAAACAAAACTCATAAAACTTATTTTTGTTTTGCATATCCTAATGATTTAAACGAAGCGTATGCTTTCTATTGTTCCAGATACAAAGATATATCATTTAAAGAATTTATGAATTTAGGAATTACTGAATTTCAAAGAAAGTTTAGTTTACCTGAAACAGAACCTTTATATAAGATAATAAAATCTAGAACAATTAATTTAGGAAAAATAAAAGACAAGAATGAAAAAAAATACTGGCAAGAACTAAAAAGAATTAATAGAATACCAGATGAATATTTATCTACACAAGAATTAATGTTAGATTTAAAGAATTTCACAAAGGAGAATAAAATTATATGATAGATGAAAATTTAAAAGAATTTATGAATAAAGTTGACATTAAAAATAAAACTATTGCAATTTATACAAATAAAGACAAAGGTTTAGTTTATCCTTTATCTGTTGCTACATTACTAACAAGAGTTGATTATTTAGAATTAACAAAAGAAGAATTAGAAAAAGCAAAATTTGAAAGAAAAGTAGATAAAAAAGATTATAAAATGTATGACTGCGAAAAACTAGTTCCTAAATATGAAATAACTAAAATAGAAGCAGATAAATTTGTAATTACTTCTAAAAAGGTAAAAGCTACTCATATATGGAATGTATCTAATCAAGCAGGAATACACCAAACTTTTGAAAATCAAGAAGATGCTTTTAAATTATGTGAAGAAATTAACAATAAAGTATTAGAAACATTAAAGGACTAATTTATGAAGTATTCAAATGTATTTTATGTCCCACATTTTAACATTATAGGTGGAATAGAAACATACATATACGAACTAGTAAAAAAATACAAAGATATAGATATAACAGTAGTATATAGTGATCCTACAAGTGATGTTAAACAATTAAACAGAATAAGAAAATATGCAAGAGTTATAAAAATAGGTAAAGAACCCATTAAGTGTCAAAGATTATTTGTTATGTATAAAAGTAATTTAGATTTATTCGAAGCTGATTATATTATTCAAATAACACATGCAGATTATAAAGCACAAAATCTTACACCAAATAAAGACACTAGAATAAACGAACATTATGGAGTAAGTAAAAGTGTTGCTGAAACATACAAGGAAATAAGTGGGCTAGAAACAAAAGTATGTTATAACCCTTTAACAATAGATAAACCTAAAAAAGTATTAAAGCTAATTAGTGCTACTAGACTTACTAAAGAAAAAGGTAAAGACAGGATGATTATATTAGCAAACGAATTAACAAAAAGAAAAATACCTTTTTTATGGTTAGTATTTACTAATGATAGAAATGCAATAGATAACCCTAATGTTATTTATATGCAACCTAGACTAGATATAAGAGATTTTATAGCAAATAGTGATTATTTAGTTCAATTAAGTGATACTGAAGCATGGTGTTATTCAGTTTTAGAAAGTTTATGTTTAGGAACACCTGTTATAACTACTCCTATACCAAGTTTTAATGAAATGGGTGTAGATAATGGTAAAAATGGATACATATTACCTTTTAATATGAAAGAACTCCCAATAGAAGATATATACAACAATATTCCAAGTTTTACATTTAAAGCACCAAAAGATATATATGATAAATTGTTAATAAATACACCTACAACATATAACCCTAATGAATTATATCAATGTAGGGCATTAAAAAGTTATTATGATGTATTATTTGGTATGAATATAACAAAAGGAAACCTATTACCTGAAAAGATAACTAAAGAACGTGCAGAAGAACTAATAAACAACCCTAAAGGAGCATTGATAGAATATGTATAAAATTATTATTATGTGTGGTGGGTATTATGATACATTTGAAAAACACAAGTCTTTAAGTGTTATTAATGGAGAACCACTTGTTGAAAGAACTATAAGATTATTAAAAGAAAATGGAATCAAAGACATATACATATCTTCTAATGAAAAAGGTTTTGAAAAGTATACTAATGTATTACACCATAAAAATACATTCAAAGTAATAAATGATAAAGTAGAAGGTTATTGGGTAGATGCTTATTATCCTACTACAGAACCAGTTATATATTTACATGGAGATGTATACTACACTGATGAAGGCATTAAGAAGATACTTAATCTTAACCCTACTCAAAATACATTCATAGGAAATGCAATAGCATTAAACAAAGAACACATGAATTGGGGAGAACCTTTTGGGTGGATAATACCAGAACCTAACAAGTTCTTTACTGCTATTGAAGAAACTAAAAGATTACAAGATGAAGGTAAACTAGAACGTGGGTATGCTATTAGTTGGGAATTATATAGAGTTCACTATGGTTTAGATCCTAACAAGATGTTTATTATAGATGGAACTTATCTAGTTCTAGACAATACCTACGATATAGATAAACCTTATCAAATAGAAGAATTAAACAATATAGTAAGGAGTTGATAAAATGCCATTTAAAAGTGAAACTCAAAGAAAATGGGCTTATACAAAAGAAGGAACTAGAGCATTAGGTGGTAAAAGAAATGTTGCTGAATGGGAAAAGGCAACAGGTAATAAGAAACTGCCTAAATATGCTCCTAAAGTAAAGGGGAAATAGTTATGGCTAACGAACAGAACCTAGTTTCTCTTGCAGATAGAACAACGAAAGAAAAACGAGAGATAGCAATAAAGGGTGGAAAAGCAAGTGGAGAAGTTCGTAGACAAAAGAAAACAATGCGTGAAACCCTAGAACAAATGCTAAATGAAGTAGCTAAAATAGAAGGAAACAACGATAAACTTACTTATAGAGAACTTGCTACTTTAGGACTACTTAAAGGTGCAGTAATGGGTAATAATGCTAATTATAAAACTATATTAGAAACTATTGGAGAATTAACTACTGATGGTTCTATAACAACCCCTACTTTAAAAATTGAAGTAATAGATAATAGTAATCTAGAAAGTAAAATGTATGAAGAAAATAAACATAACGAAAATGATAATGGATAATGACTTAAATAGTCAAGAAAGGATGTGTATATTAGGTATGAATTTCATAAAACAAACTAATGGACTTTATTTAATAGAAGGTTCTAATAATCGTATAGTTAATGAAAAAGAAAAACTTCAATTAGAAAATGATGAATTAGTATTAGAAGATATTAAATGCAATAAATGTGCTAAAGACATTACTAAAAAAGTAAGTAAGAATAAAAAACGTATCAAAGAAATAGAAGAAGTTGAAGTAAATGAAAATATCGAAGAAACAGAATCAGTTAAGGAATGATATTATTTCTCCTGATGTTCCTGAAATATATGTTATTGGTTCAACACAAAGTGGTAAGACTTTTATAATAGATGAAGCCACAATAGAATATGCTAAAGCATTATACGAGTATGATCCAAATAAACAATATTATGGTGCTATTATAGGATGGACTATTAGTGCATTAGATGGAAACATAGTAGAAGCATTTAAAATGCACTTATCAAAACTTGGTTTAAGAAATGGTAAAGACTATAATTTGGTATGGAAAAATGAAGAAAAGAGTTTATCTTTATACAATATTAAGTTTTTCTTTTCTGGTTTCAACAATGTAAAATCATTCAATAACATTTTAGGTAAACCATTAATATATATATGGGTAGATGAAGCTGCAAGAATATATAGTTATAAAGAACTACAACAAAGTTTTAAAGAACTAAATGGTAGACAAATGTCTTTTGCAGGACATCCTTATTTAAAAACTATTCACTCATCCAATGTAGAAGGTAGTGATAGACATCCATATAAACTAGAATACATAGATAGTAAACCATTTGCTAAACACTATACGTTTTTTCCTTATGACAACCCACTAATAGATACAGAAGATAAAATAAAGAAAGTTGTCAATATGTTCCCACCTGGTAGTTTAAGAGAACAAAAGGTATTCAATAAATGGGTAGTAGCTGAAGGAAAAGTATTTGATAGTTTAAATGTTATTGGAGAAATACCAAAGACATACACTATAAGAGAAATACATATAGGAATAGACTATGGTTCAGTAAACCCTACTACTTTTGTTCCTATAGCATTATGCTTAGACAATGAAACTAGAAAATGGAAATTAGTAAGACTAGAGTGTTATTATCACGATAGTAAAGTATTTAACGATAACCCTACTACTGAATACTACTCTACTCAATTAAGAATGTTTTTAATCTATTTAAAAGCACAATATCCTATGATACCAGTAAGAAGTATTGTAATAGATAGTGAAGCAAGTCATTTTGATAATAGATTAACTGTAGATGGTATACAACACGAAACAAGTAAAAAAGGTGCAGGAAGTGTTAATGCAGGAGTAGAATACTTACAAAGTTTATTCTACAAAGGACTATTAGAAATATTAAATAAAAAATCAATAACACATTTCTATCAAGATGGAAGGTATGAAGAATCAGGTAAAGATGAAAGTCTTATAGAATTTGATAGTTATCAATACGATAGAATTAAGAGTGAAAACGAAGGAACTAATGTTTACAAGAAAGAACTAGATCACTCAATAGATGCTACACGTTATTGTTTAGACCTAATGAAAGAAAGGGGACTAGCTCCAGTAGTATAATGAAAATTAAATGTAAAAAGACAAAAAGATTTTTAGTAGATATAGATATAGAATTATACTTAAAGAATTTACTTGCATTAGGAATAAAACAAGAAATACCTTTAAGAATAACTTTACCATGTCCTAGATGTCATAAGATAGAAGTATATGATATATACCAAGATAGATATGTGTTTATAGAAAATAAGGAGAAAGAATGATATATAAAGAAATAAAAAACATATTTAATGATACAAAGTATGGTTTAGTAGATATGACAATAGAAAGTGAATTTCAAGTGGAATATTTAACAATGAAGTTGTTTCATAAACCAACAGGTTCAACAATAGAAATAAAGATGAATACATTAGACATAACAGATATAGAACAAATAAAAGAAATAGTAAAAGAAATGTTAAACATGTCATAAAATGTCAGTAGATATGTATTATAATTATAATTGATAAGAAGAAAGTGCAAAATTAAGGACTGTAAAAAGTCGCTTATCAAGGCATACAAAGGAGAAAATTGTATGTCTTTTTTTCGTAGTAAATGGAAAATGCACTTATATCTTAATGGAATATATGTAGGTAAAACTACAATAAAACCAAACGAAAAACCACAGGATAATGTATACTTGGTTCATTTTTGGTTTAAAAAACAAATATTCAAGTCTAACCATGTAAAGAGTGTAATACACCCTACTAGACTTCTTTTCAATGATGATAAGAAAAAGATAACAAGTTGGGCTTTTGAATACGAGAAAGGAGCTGAATTATAATGACAGGCAAAATTAAACAAGCACAAATATTTCAACCACCTTTTATATCAGTTAAAGCTAAAGTGGTTATGCCAGGAACAACAAATGGCAAACCTAATATAAAATATCAAGATGAATATGTAGTAGCACCTTCTGCTAAAAAGATAGCAACATACATTAAAAACCAATTATTTGGTAGTGAATTATTTACTCAAACAGAAGGTATGGAAATAAATTGGTTAATGCCTACTTTAAGTGAAGCATTAGAAAAAGCAATATACCAAACTGAATCATTTATCTATTTACATAGTTATAATGACAAAGTTTATTTAGAATGCTTATACAAAAACGAAATACACGATTTAGTTCAAATATTCGACCAATTTAAAGAAGGAACTATAGTTCAAGAATATGACTATGATGAAGATACATACGAACTACATAGACACATTGTTATTACTGGAGATGGAACTTCAACAGTTGAATATAAAGCATTCATAATAGAAAACAACAAATCAAGAGAAATAACAATAGATAAGTTCAATAGTTTATTCAATACTGAATACGAAAGAGTTGAAAATAAACCTTATGAAGTAGTAGTAAACATAGATACAGGGCAAGACTTTTTTAAAGATAGTAAGAAACTATTAACAGAAGAAATGACTGTAATAAATACTATTGCTGAAGAAATAGAAAAGACAAAGACAAGAATTGCTACAAGTCAACATTATATGACTGGAGATATAGCTACAAGTTGGCAACCACATGGAACTACATACGATATAAAAACTATTGATGTAGGAACATTACAAGATTATTTTGTATTAATGCCAGGAGATAAGGATCATCAAGTATTCCAATTCTTACAAGGAGATGTAAGAACTCAACAATATGAAGAAACATTCAAGTTCTATGATTATCAAGTAATACAAATGGCAGGTTTAAGTCCAGCAACATTTGGATATGAAAAAGATAGATATATGAATGTATTAAATGTAGACTTATCTGCTAACAATAGTGAAATGACAATAGAAGCAATTAAACGACAACTAGAACCACAAATAAACAGATTAATAGAAAACATTATAAGACTACAAACTAGTCAAGAAATTACTATTAATGCAATTCCTAGTGATATTCAATGGGACTATGGAGCAAATGAAAGAATAGATGATATGAAGAAAGTTGAAATCATTAGTGAAATGCAAAAAGCAATGAGTATTCCATATTCAATAAGAGCAAAAATACTTCAACCTATTATTAGTAAACTTGCTAAAGAAGATATAACTGATGAAGATATTACTAAAGCATGGAATGAAGAAGAAAATAAAATGAATATTGAATTTGGAGAATTGTAATGTTTAAAGAAATAGATGAAAATCAAGTCTATGAAGAATTTGAAAATGCTCTTGCTGAAGCTATTGCAATATATGGAACAGTAGAGAATATAGATTATCCACAATTAAATATCTTTATAGAAGATAAAGTGTGGAACTCTTTAGTTAAGTATACGAGAATGGAACTTACTACTAAAGAAAAGTTCTTCGATAGTTTATATAGACAAGTTCCTTTAGAAGAATACACAAAAGGAATATACGAACTATGGGGAAACATAGATCATAGTGATATGACTAAAGCAATAGAACAGTTGCAACGTATGGTTATACAAAAAGACTTTCGAGATGCAGAAATGTATGGAGATAAAAAAATAACTACACGTTCTATAAAGTTAGAGAATAGTTGGAGAAACTATCAACTAACTAAAGAAAACATGTATCCATTAAACCCTGAAAGAGATTTCAAAAAAATGGAAACACGTTATATGAATAGACATATAAAGTTATATGAAAATACATTGAAACGTTTTCAACATAGTGAAGATTTATCAAATGACTTATCAAACTTTATGAAAACGTATGACAAATTAGATAAGACAATACCTTACTATAATCATCATACTGGAGAAATTCAAAGGTATGTAGATGTATCAACATATAATTCAATGTTATACAATGTGAATCTAACTCGTAGTGCATGGAACAGGTCGTTCTATGATGCTATGTTGTTAGATAATCATTTATGGTATTTACCAGCCCACATGTTTGCTTGTCCTGCATGTGCTTATTATCAAGGTAAAGTATATACTGATTTACCTGGAGATACTAGGTATCCAAGTATAGAAATACCTTTAAGTGATGGTGTAGGACATCCTAACTGTAAACACGTATGGCTATCTTATTGGGGAGAAGAACAAATTCAAGAAGATAGATACAACAGTGAAGAATGGGATGAGAAATATCAAAATAAACAAAAAATACAAAGTCTTGATTTACAAAAGTCTAGATTACTTGCAGATAGACGTATCTACAAAGAACTAGGACAACAAGACTTGGTAGATAAAACAACATCAAAGATAAAAACAATACGTGGAAAAATGAAAGAGCTAGATGCTCTAATATAGACCTGCCGAATGTCTATAAACTAGACAAAGGTATACCTATTTTGCACTTTCTCTAAATAATTCTAGAAAAAAGGAGAAAAAAATGGATATTAAAAAGTATATCAAAAACAAAGATATTGAAATCAATGAAAATGATTTTGATATTGAAAAACTAGAAAAAGATTTACGAAAAGGATATGAGTTATCTAGTGAAGTAGATGACAAAATCAAAAATGCAGTAGAAGAATACAAAAAGACTTCTAAAGCAGATTATGACAAGTTAAAAGGAGAATATGATTCTTTACAAACAAGTTTCACTGATTATGAAAAAAGGAATGCTGATTTAGCAGAAAGAAACAAGACTTTATCACTTCAAAACGTAATGGTAAAAGAAGGTTTTAAAGAAGAAGATTTCAATGACATTAGTTCAATGAGATATTCAATGTATGCTGAAGAAAAGGATGACTTAAAAGCAATTCAGGGAATAAAAGAAAAATTCAAAGATACATATTTCCCTACACCATCTACAGAACCAGTTAAACCAAAGAATGATTTACCATTAAACAATGGTGTAGTTCAACCTACTCAACCTAAAGTAAGTCGTTTAACTAGTATTAAAGACATTATGAATAAAAAATAAAGGAGAGATTAAAAATGATAGAAGAAATCGGTTTAGATTTACAAGCATTCGTAAAAAGAGTTTATGAAGATGTATTATATCAAAGTACATTCTATAACTTTTTAAACCCTGCTTACATAGGGGCATTAAGACAAACAGGAGCACCAGTAATTGAAGTTGCTAAAACTGATGTGTTAAATGTAAATGTAAGAAGAACAAAAGAAATTCAAAATGCACTAGATCCAGCATTAGTATCTTATAGTCATACAATGGTAGACTTAACTGAATTACCAATGGACTATTCTGTAAGAGTTCCAGTAGTAGTTTCAGGAAGTGATATTGCAAATGCTATTCAAAGTGCTGTTGATTTAGAAGATAGTGCTATAGCACAAGCTATTGATAATTATGGATATGGAAAACTTGCTGCTGCTACAGGAATTGAAGAATCAGCTTGGGCTCCAGCTACTAAAGAAGATTATATTTCTGCTTTAAATGGTTTAAGAGCAAAATTATTCAATAAGAAAATCACAGGAGATTATCGTTTAGGTTTAGGTGCTACTGAATATGCTAACCTAGTATCTGCATTAACTTCAGTATTAAAATTTGAAACACTTGCAGGTAGAGATGGTGTAGACATGGGAGAAATAGCAAGAGTATATGGAATTAGTATATTCGAAATCAATGACAATGTTATTGGAAATGCTATTGGATACTTCTTCAACCCTATCGCAGTAGTTGGAGATACATTCTTCAGTGCATTCGTTCAAACAGCAAGTGATATTCGTTATCCTGGATATTATTGTATTTCTGGAAACCAAATGTTTGGTGCAGAAGTTGTTAGACCAGAAGCAATTATTCGTTTAGTTAGTGAAGTATCAGCTTAATTAGAAAGGGGGTCTATATATGACTTTCTTTTCAATACAAGAATTTAAAGATAAATATAATAAAGATGTTGAAAATTACCAAATAGAAATGGCATGTGAAATGATATATTCACAAGTAGGTTTACGTTATCGAAACCCTAATTGGCAAGTAGATAACGTTCCTACTGCTATAAAAAATGCAAGTATGGAACAATTACGTTTTATGCTAGAATACGATATTCCTTTAATAGACTATAAAGAGAGAGTAAAAGCAGGAGATATGGAATCTTACCTATCAAGTGATTATTCTACTCTATCTTTAAGAATGTTAGGGAATGCAGGTTATCTTAATCGTGGAGTACCAATAAATTACAATATGGGTTTAAAAATACCATTCTAATATGTTTAACGTTAATGGAATGTCAGCAACTTTAATAAAACATAATCGAGTAGTAGAAGGTGTAAGCACTGGAATATGGGATGATGAATATACTTCAACAGAAAGTATAGTTCTATGTCCTTATAACCAAGATGTTCGTGTTGCTTTTGGAGTAGACACAGTACCTGAAGCAGAAGGTTATTTTATAGTAAAGAATACCACTGACATAAAAGAAGGCGACCAAATAGAATTTAATGGAGAAACTTATAGTGTAATTAAGGTAAAAGATAATTGGATATGGAATAAAATAGCTAATTTCACTATAGCAGTAAAATAATGGAAATAACATACGAATTCCAATGGAATAATAAAGTCTTAAATGGACTTCAAAAAATTCCTGATGATATTTTATATACGATAGCAAGACAAACTTTAGATAGAAGTTATCCTTTAATTCCAATGAGTAATCTTGTAAACCACAAAGGAACATTAAGAAGAAGTTCTATAGGTGGTGGTGTAAAAGGTAGTAGTGGGGACTATTATATAGGTTCTTATACAAATTATGCTTCAAGAGTATGGAGTATGCCTGAAAGCACAAATTGGACTACTCCTAGAACTAATAATAAGTGGTATGCTAGAACGTTAAATAAATATGGTAAGACAATTATTGATAATGCAATAAATAAGTCTTGGAAAGAAGATATGTAATGAAAAATCTAGTATTAATTTCATATTTACAAAGTCTATTTAAAGATTATTTAGTGAAAGCTGAATTTTCTACCAATGATGAAGATAAACGTGTAATTGTAGTTCAAGAACAAGCAGGACAAAAAGTAGTATTCTTTGGAGATATAGATCCAATGTTTAATTACTTTCAAGTAAACATATATGGGCTATCAATAAGAGAATGTTATGAAAGTTCTGTTGTAATAGGAAATTTAATAGGAAAACATGTCATAGTAGATTATGGTAATGATAAATATCAAATTATATTTAAACAATATTCAAACCCACAAGCTATAGAGTATATGGATATACGTAGAGTTGGTTATAGTGCTACTCTACAATGTATTATAAACAAAATAGCATAAGAAAGGAGAAAAATATGTTTTTCGTAACAAATAGAGATGTAATTAAAAATTTTAGTATAAATACAGGAACTACATCAAGTCCTACTTATACTGCATTATGTTCTACAAGTGAGTTATCACTTACAACAGACTTTAATGAAAAAACTTGGTATGACTTCTGTAGTGCTATTGAAAATGCAATAATTACAGGTGCATCAGTTTCATTAGAAGGAACAGTTAAGATAGACATAAGTAATGCTGCAATTCAAAAAGTTTTAGGAGATATACATACACTAATTTCTGCTGGAACAATAAGTCAATTTAATAACCAAATGATTAAATTTGATTTATTAACAGGAGTAAATAATTCAGTTTTAGAATATACTACTTATACTTGTTATGCAAACATCACTTTAAGTGATTTAGGTGGTGCTGCTGAAGATGAAGGAGAATTCGGTATAACTGTTAAAATTATTGGAACTGGAACAGTAGTAAGTGCATAATAAAAAAAACTCTTAAAAGGGTTAAGGGGAAAAGAAAACCCTTAATCTTTTTTTAATATATAGAAAGGAGTGAAAATATGAATAATGCCAATGGTGGAAACATTTTATTTCACTTTAAAGGAGATTCAAGTGATTTAAAGAAAACAACAAGTTCATTAGGAAGTATGACAAAGTCTATTCTTGTAGCAACAGGAATAACAACAGCACTTTCAACAGCATGGAACATGGTAAGTTCTTCTACAGATGATGCTATAGATAGATTCGACCAATTAAATGCTTTCCCAAAAGTAATGAAATCATTAGGTGTAAGTGAAAATAAGGCAGCAAAATCAGTAAAAACATTAAGTGATAGACTTAAAGGGCTACCTACTACACTAGATCAAGGTACAAGTGCAGTTTCACGTTTTGTTGCTAAAAATGGAGATATAGAACGTTCTACAGAAATGTTTTTAGCAGTAAACAATGCTATTTTAGCAGGTAATGCACCTATGGAACAACAAGCAATAGCATTAGAACAAATTACTCAAGCATATTCAAAAGGTGAACCAGATATGATGGAGTGGAGAGCTCTAATGACTGCTATGCCAGGACAACTTAAACAAGTTGCAAAAGCAATGGGTTATGTGTCAACAGATGATTTACACGATGCTTTAGTTAAAGGTTCTGCTTCTATGGATGAATTTATGGATGCCATAATGAGATTAAATACTGAAGGAGTAGATGGCCTAGATTCGTTTGAAGTTGCTGCTAAAAATGCAACAGGTGGTATAAAAACAGCAATGACAAATATGAAAACTGCAGTTGTTCGTGGTGTATCTAATGTAATTGATTCTATAGATAAAGGACTTAAACAAGGTGGTATCGAAGGTGGTATCAATGAAATAATCAATAAGATAGGTTCTGGTTTCGAAGAAGGTCTTACTGAAATAGGAAAAATGTTTGGAGAAAATCTAGGAAAACTATTAAATGGAGAAATAACAGCAGAAGAATTTACAAAAAATATAACTACATTCCTATTAAATGGTTTAACAAAAGGAATAGAACTTTTAACAGAACAAATTCCTACAGTAGTTCCTATTATAGTAGAAGCATTAATAGGAATAATAAATGCTATAAGTGATTCACTTCCTACATTAATACCTGCTTTAGTAAATTTAATAATGGCTCTTGTAAATGCTTTAACATCAGATGAAATAATGACAGAGCTTGGAGAAGCAGGAGTAAAACTTGCAATAGGTTTGTTTAATGGTTTACTAAAAGGAATAGAAAATATGAGTAAAGATGAAGAATTCACTCAAACTCTTACAGAAACATCACTAGGTAATTTAGCAAATACATTTATTTCGTTTGGTGTTCCTGTATTTACACGAATGGGACGTTCTCTTATGGTAGGACTATACATGGGAATAATGGAAGCTCTAGGTTTTGATGAAGATACAAGAAATGCAGTAAGAGCAGAACTTCAAGGTTTTATCGATAAACCATTAGAATTCTTATATAAAGTAGGTAAACAAATAATAGAAGGTTTATATAATGGTATTCTTGAAGCATTAGGAATTAAAAAACCAGGAAAAGACATAAAAAAGAATGTTAAAGATAATGTAGGAAGTAATTCAAGCAATTGGTTATATAATGTAGGTAAAAATATAGTTCAAGGTTTAATTAATGGTATTACTTCTTTATATTTCCCTTTGGTATCAGTAGCTAATCAAATTGCAAATATAGTAGGCAAAGTAATAGCTCAAAAAAATAAAATTCATTCTCCTTCACGTTTAATGGAATGGTATGGAGAAATGATGGGAGAAGGATATATTTTAGGACTAGAAAATATGAAAGATGCTTTAAACAAAACAGCAATAGATACTTTCTCAATAAGTCCACAATTAGCAAATTCTATGTCTTTAAATAATTCTCCTAATATTGTAGTAAATAACAATATAAGAAGTGAAACAGATCCATTAGGACAAACAGTAAGTCAAATAAAAACATTCGCAAATGGAGCTAAAAATGACTATAACTATGGAATGGGAGTGTAGACAATGTTAAAAATACTAATCAATGAAGAAGAAGTATGTGTTAATCAAAACTTTACAATTACACAACACATGTTAAACACTCCTTCTGTTATCTTAAATAATGTTTATCCTAAATCTTGGTTAAATGATTTAGATTATACTTCTAGATTTTATCATCCTTTAGATTATTCAAAATGTAAGATAATAGATGTAAATAATGGAGAAGAAACACTTATATTTTGTGGAATAGTAAAAAATAGTGGAAATATATCTTTAAACCCTAGAGAACCACATTTTTCTACATTACAAGTGTTAGATTTTAAAGACTTTTTATCAACAGGAGAAACTTTTGATTATGTTATATACCAAAAGACAATTACACAGGCAATACAACAAGTTATTGATTCAATAAGTGAATATGGTTTTGTTTTAGGAAATATAAATATATTAAACCCTAATGATATAATAGGAGCTTATTCTACAAAAGATAAAACTGCTTATGATGTATTCAATTATATAGCAGATATAACACAAAGTAGATGGACTACAAGAATGATAAATGAAAATCAAGTTGCAATAGATTTCTACGATCCTACACTAATGACACAAGGAACTACAATAGAATATACACAAGAATTTTTTGAAAACAATTTAATAGATAATATGAAATATTCTTATGGTACAAATAACTATCGTAATAAACAAGTAATGACATCCAATAAAGTAATAGGAAACGCACAACAAACACAAATCTATTATTGTAATGGATATAAAACAGACTTTATAACTTATTTACCTATTGCTTCAATAAATTCAATAAAAGTAAATGGAGTTTCAAAAACATTTATAACTGATACTGAAAAATCTTTAGGAATAAATGCCGATTTTTATTATTCAGTAGATAATAATGTATTTCAAAGTGAAGATACTTACCCTTTAAGTACACAAATAGAAATAAATTATACACCAGTTGTTTTAGGTAGACAAATAATTACAAATGATATGGAAATATCAAGAGTTCATAATACCATAGGAAGAAAAGGAACTATATCAAGATATGAAAATCGAAATGATGCAACTACTCTTGAAGAATTACAAAAAATAGGAGCAAGTTATATAAAATATAAAGGTACTCCTGAAATAATATTAACAATAGAAAGTCGTTCTAATACATGGGATGTAGGACAAAGAGTTCAATTTGATGCACCAATAGATGAATTAACTACAGAATATATGGTAAGAACTAAAAAAATAAATTATATAAGTGATGAAAATCAATTATTTTATACATACGAATTGATATCATCATTTAATAGTGAAACTGAAATAAACTATTTTGATAATCAACGTGCAAAAGCACTAGGAAACATAAAAGAAGGTCAATATATAGATAGAAATATAGATATAGAAAATACAGCAACTATAATATTTTATGATTTTGCTGCTACTGAAATATCGTAAGGAGTTGATAATATGACAGAAGAATATAAAAAAGATGTATTAGATTATATGACTGGTAAATTAACTCCAGGAACACAAACACAAAACCAATTTAGAGATAATGAAACTATACAAAATAATTTAACACAAAAATTAGCAGAAAAAGGAATAACAAATATAATTTCAGCTATGAATGTTCTAACTAATGATTTTTCTTCAAACTATATTATTTATGGATGGCACGAAACAACACAATATACTTATAAAACATGGATAGCAATATTAAATGAAAAAGGAGAAATTTTAGATATTCTTACGACTTATGAAAGTGGAACACCAATAGAATATATAGATGTTCTAGAATATGATGAAAATGGTTATATTTATGGAATAGATGAACCTTCAGGGCAACCTTATTATAGAATAATACAATTAAATAATATTGCAGTTCCTATTGGTAATAATTACGTATGTAGATTACGTTCAAGTTATTATATAAAAGTAGATGGCTTTACACCACCTTTTACTATATATGGAGAAGGAACGTCATGTATCAAAAAAATTCCTGGAGAAGCAGTATATTATATATTTGGAGATAAACAAATATCTTCAGGATCTGCAGACCGAGATACATGTCTTATTAGATTTAGCAATATAGTAGGAATGCCTGTAGAATGGAATACATATATAGGAGAAAATATAAGTGATGCTGGTATAGAAGCTGTTGATTTTGTTATAACACCTGGAGAAACACCTACATTAGATATTTATTATTATTTATCAAATAATATTGCAGTGTTAAGACATTCATACTTTGATGGAACTTCTTTAACTCAAAAAACAAGCATAACTATTCCTAACTATATGACAGATATAAAAGTGGAAAATATTAATACTATATATGTAGCATGTAGAAAAAAGAATAATGATGATTCTTATACAATAGAAGTATATAAAATAGTAAATAATACTCCTACTGTAATATCAAGTTATACTTCTAATGAATTTACACAATATCCAGAACATTATTTAGAAATTGTAAATGGAATAATATTTTCTAAAGCAATGCAAAGATCATCAACTATCCCTATAATTATATGTGGAGCTTATTATGACAATAAGTTCATAAAAACCCAAACATATAAAATTACAAATGAGACATTGTTTTATACAGACTGTCGTATTCAAAATAATTTCAATTTATATAAATTTATAATTCAAACTAGCAATAATGTTTTACATCCATCAATAGTAATTTACGATAATCAATATAGTGGTAGTAGTTATCAAAACTATAACTCGTTGATTCCAGCACATAGTGAAATTTATTCAAATGGATATATACAATTTGCAAGGGATCTATATAATAAACAAGTATTTGAAAATCAAACTTTAGCAGTTGTAAATGTTCCATTCAATTACTTAAACGATATGACATTAAACCCTACTAATTTATTAGGTCAAACAATGACAACATTAGTAAGTGATAAAAGAGATATAACAAAAAACAAATATGAGAATGTATATATAAACTTTTTAAATAAAATAAATGTAATAGATGAAGATACAGGAGAAATATATCCTTTAACAGCAAATTATATAAATAAAAATATAAATGTAGGAACATCTACAAATTATAATATTTCTAAATTAACAAAAGTGAAAATCAACTTTTCTACACCACAAATAATAAGTATAAATTGGACTAAATATTATAGTTATTATAAAACAACATTTGAAGTGCAAATAGAAGATGAAATACCAACTTCAATAGATTTTATAAGTGAAGATGAAACAACAACATATATAACAAAAGAATATCATTTTCACAAAAATAAAAATTATATGATAAGTGAAAAAGTAAGAATAGGAGAATCATTACAAAGAGAAGAATTAATGTATAATAACCAAAATGTATTATACGATAATAATCAAGTAATGGTATATGAAAAGGAGTGATAAAAAAATGGCAGTAAATTTAATAGATAATGAAGAAATACATGTAAATCAAGATGGAAGTGATATAACATTAGAAATTCAAGCAGATGCTTTAAAAAATGAAGATGTAGTAGTAGGCAGTATTAGAAGTAAAAATATGTTAAACCCAAACGAATTAATGATTGGAACTGTAAGTGCTACTAATGGAAGTTATAGTTATATAGATTATGTAGTAGTATCAAATTA
>Ga0326512_10000786_pt1 | contig 26724 bp, 44 predicted proteins | sample 1_2617_0518_D_FD_203652 | JGI IMG/M metagenome (GOLD analysis project Ga0326512, IMG submission 203652) | Bovine rumen microbial communities from UC Davis, California, United States - 1_2617_0518 | ecosystem: Host-associated > Mammals > Digestive system > Stomach > Rumen | place: USA...
GTTTAGAAAAATATATTGCACGAATCGGCACGACCTGGAGCGACCAGACCGGACCGGTTCTGACTGACCAGAAGGGCAAATGAATGAGGACGACATGACCGGAACGAACTGGATCTACACTTACTATCAGCAGATCAAGGACGGATCGGTGACGGTAGGTGAATGGATCCGGCGGCTTTACGAGATGATCGTCGAGGGACTGGAGAGGAAGGAGATCTTCTTCGACCAGAAAAAGGCGAACGCAGCGGTCGAATGGATAGAAGCACATTGCCGTCACACGGAAGGGCCTCTCGCGCCGGGCCTCCTGAAGCTGGAGATCTGGCAGAAGGCGACGATCTCGCTGATCTTCGGCATTATGGACAAGGAAGGCCGGAGACAGTTCCGGGAGGTGGCGCTGATCGTGGCCAGGAAGAACGGCAAGAGCCTGTTTGCCAGCGCGATCGCCAATTATGAGTTTTTCGTCGATGGAGGCTTCGGGACGAGGATCTATTGCCTGGCTCCGAAGCTCGACCAGGCGGAGATCATCTACAACGACATTTGGACGATGATCACGCTCGACAAGGACCTGCTCTTCGACAAGGATGATCCGGAGCTGCCTGACCGTGCGAAGCACCGGATGACGGATCTGTTCATACCGAGTTCAAACAGCACGGTGAAGAAGATCGCGTTCAGCGCAAAGAAGTCCGACGGTTTCAACCCTTCGCTGACGATCTGCGACGAGATCGCGAGCTGGTCAGGTGATCAGGGCTTGAAGCAGTACGAGGTCATGAAGTCCGGCATGGGTGCGAGACCGGAAGGGCTGCTGCTGTCGTGCTCGACCTCCGGTTATATAAACGACAGCATATACGATGAGATTGTGAAGAGGGGCACGGCCTATCTGCTGGGGAACAGCAAGGAACGCCGACTGCTGCCTCTTTTTTATATGATCGACGACGCAGACAAGTGGAATGACATCAACGAGCTGCGGAAGTCGAACCCGAACCTTGGTGTGAGCGTCTCGGTGGATTATCTGCTGGAGGAAATTGCCATCGCGGAGGGATCGCTTTCAAAGAAGGCCGAGTTCCTGACGAAATACTGCAACGTGAAGCAGAACTCCTCACAGGCCTGGCTGAACACCGAGGACGTGGCGAAGTGCTTCTCCGGGAAGCCGCTGCGGTTCGAGGATTTTAATCGGTGCTATGCAGTAGCCGGTCTGGATCTGTCGCAGACGACGGACCTGACGGCAGCGATCTGCATCGTGGAAAAGGACGGCAAGCTGAACGTGTTCGCACACTTCTGGATGCCATCCGAAAAAATAGAAGAAGCGACCGCGCGTGATGGTGTTCCGTATCGGGCATACATCGCTCGCGGTTTTTTGACGCCTTCCGGCGAGAACTTCGTGGATTATCACGACTGCGAACAATGGTTCCACGACCTGATCGAGAAGTACAAGATCTACCCACTGAAACTCGGGTATGACCGGTACTCCGCAAACTACCTGATCCAGAGCTTGGCGTCATACGGCTACCAGGTCGACGATGTTTACCAGGGCGAAAACCTGACGCCGGTGATCAACGAGGTGGACGGAATGGTCCGGGACGGTGCGTTCGAATGCGGCGACAACGACCTGCTGAAGATCCACTTCCTGAATGCGGCGCTGAAACTTAACAACGAAACGAACCGGAAGAAGCTGGTGAAGATCAGCCAGACAGCCCGGATCGACGGCATGGCAGCCTTCCTGGATGCAATGACCGTCAGACAGAAGTGGTGGAACGAGATCGGGCCGCAGCTTCAGAACAACAAGAGGTGAAACGATGTCCTTTTTTGACAAACTACTCGGGAACGTGAAGGCCCGGAGGGAATTGAGCGCGAGTTACAAATTGCTCACGACCTACCAGCCGCACTTCCGGAGATTCAGCGGCAAACTCTACGAGATGGACGCGGTCCGGTCGGCACTCGATGCCATCGCACGGCACATCTCGAAACTCGAGGTGAAAATCGACGGAGCAGCGCAGCCGAAACTCCAGACAATCATCAAAAAGCGCCCGAACCCGATTCAGACATGGTCACAGTTCCTGGCGCGGACGGTGACAATCCTTGAGATGCAGAACACGGTGATCCTGGTCCCGATTCTAAACCGGTCCATGGAAGTGACCGGCATCTGGTCTGTGCTTCCGAGCCGTTGCCGATTACTGGAAGACAAGACCGGAAAGAAGTGGATCGAGTACAAGTTCTCGAACAATGAACTCGGTGCGATGGAACTGGACCGCTGCGGCATCCTGACAAAGTGCCAGTACGAGGACGATCTGTTCGGCGAATCGAACATCGCCCTGGATGATGCGCTGGATCTGGTGACGATTCAGCGTCAAGGAATCAAGGAAGCGATCAAGAGCGCAGCGTCGTTCCGGTTCATGGCGCGGTCGACGAATTGGAAGGATCCGGAAGATCTAGCAATCGAGCAGGAGAACTTCACGAAGCGGAACCTGTCTGCTGACAAGAACGGCTTCCTGCTTTTCCCGAACACCTACGACAACATCCAGCAGATCCAGTCGAAGGCCTACGCGATCAGCACGGACGACCAGAAGTTCATCAAGGAATCCGTGAATGATTATTTCGGCGTCAATGATGCAGTCATTCAGAACACCGCAGCCGGAGCACAACTCGACGCCTTCTTCGACGGAAAGATCGAGCCATTCGCTATCCAGCTCGAGCAGGTCCTAACGAAGATGTTCTTCACCGAGACGGAACAGGGCTACGGCGCGAAGGTACACGTCACGGCGAATCGGCTCCAGTACATGAGCACCGGCGACAAGATCAACTTCGTGGGCGCGATGATGGACCGAGGCGTTCTAACGATCAACGAGGCCCGGGTGCTTCTTAACTTCACGGAGCTGCCTTCGGAACTCGGCGATCTGATTCCGATCCGTGGCGAATATTACTACCTCGGCGACAAAAAGACCGAGCCGGAACCGGTCGAAGAAACGACACCGGCAGAAGAAGGAGAAGACAATGGCAATCAAGAATGATCGTGAGTACAGAATGATCCAGATGCCGGAGATGCAGTTCCGGGCGCTGGAGGACGAAGAGCAGAAGTACATCGTGGAAGGCTATGCAACGACCTTCGACGATCCGTATGTGCTTTTTGAGTACGACGGAAACAAATACATGGAGCAGATCACACGCGACGCGCTTATGAACGCGGACATGGGCGACGTGATCTTTCTTTACAACCACGAGGGCATGGTCTACGCGAGACAGTCGAACGGGACCCTTCAGCTCTCAATCAATGAGCATGGTCTGTACGTTCGGGCCGACCTCTCGTCGACAGAGGCGAGCCGCCAGATGTACGAATCCATAAAAGCCGGACTTGTTACGCAGATGTCCTGGGCCTTCACGGTCGAGGAGGAGAGCTACAACGACAAAACGCGGACGCGCTCCATCCTCAAGGTGCGGAAGGTGTACGACGTTTCTGCGGTATCAATCCCGGCAAATCCGAACACCGACATCAGCGCGAGATCCTACTGGGACGGAGTGATCGAAGAGGAGCGCCGGAGAGAGCGCGAGCGAGCTGAGAAGGTCGAACGGATCAAGAACAAGCTGAAAGGAGATGTCCACGAATGAACATCAACGAAATGAATCTCGATGAGATCCAGGCACGGAAGGCCGAGATCGTGGAGCGCAGAAACGCTATCACGGCGGAGCTGGAAACGGCAGAGGATGATGTGCTGGACGCTCTTGAGAATGAGGCGGACGCCCTCAACGAAGAGGAGCGCTCCCTGAACGAACGCGAGACCGCGATCAACGAGGCTGCGGAAGCTCGCGCGAAACAGATTGCCGATGTCCTCGAGACCGGCAAAGAAATCCAGAATTTTGAGGAGAGAAAAACAATGACTAACATGGAAGTTAGAAAAACCAATGAGTATGCAGTCGCATGGGCGAACTACATCAAGACCGGTGATGATTCCGAGTGCCGCGCACTTCTCACCGAGAACGTCGCAGCCGGTTCCGTTCCGGTCGCTACATATGCAGAAGACCGCGTCCGCACGGCGTGGAACCGTGACGGCATCATGTCTCGCGTCCGCAAGACCTACCTGAAGGGCAATGTGAAGATCGGCTTCGAGATTTCCTCGAGCGATGCTACTGTCCACACCGAAGCAGCGAACAGCGCTGTCACGGAAGAGACGCTGGTCTTGGGTGTCGTTTCCCTGGTTCCGCAGTCCATCAAGAAATGGATCTCCATCTCTGATGAAGTCTATGACCTGAAGGGCACCGAGTTCCTGGATTACATCTACGACGAACTGACCTACAGAATCGCAAAGAAGGCAGCGGAACAGCTGATCGCTTCCATCGAAGCGGCTGGCACGGTTTCTACGACCGGCGCTCCTGGCGTTCCGAAGATCACGTCCACGACTGTAACTGTCGGCCTGGTTGCGGACGCTCTGTCTCATCTGTCCGACGAAGCAGCTGATCCAGTTGTCATCATGAACAAGGCGACCTGGGGCCAGTTCAAGAAAGCTCAGGCGGATAACAAGTACAACTATGACCCGTTCGAAGGCCTTCCGGTTGTCTTCAATGACAGCATCACGTCCTTCTCCGCTGCTACGACCGGCGTGACCTACGCTATCGTCGGCGACCTGGGTGCTGGTGCACAGGCGAACTTCCCGAACGGTGACGAGATCGAGATCAAGTTCGACGACAAGACCCTCATGGAAAAGGACCTCATCCGCATCCTGGGCCGTGAATACGTCGGCATCGGCGTCGTCGCTCCGAACGCGTTCGTCAAGATCACTCACTAATTGCGCTTAATGCTTCAGGAGGCAAACATGAGCAAGTTTTTCATCGCAGTTCCGTGCATGGACCAGCTTCCGGCACGGTTCGCTCAATCTCTCGCAATGCTGCGGAGACCCGGAGACACGCTGGTCGGTTTCGAGATCGGTTCGCTCGTCTATAACAGCCGGAATAATCTGGCAAAGGCAGCGATCAAGTCCGAAGCCGACTGGGTGCTCTGGCTTGACAGCGACATGACCTTCAGGCCGGACTTCCTGGAGCGGATGTTGAAAGTCTGTGAAGACAACGACATCGAGTTCCTGTCCGGTCTTTATTTCCGGAGACAGCCTCCATATTCGACCGTGCTTTTTGACAAGCTCGAGGCGACGGAGAAGGGATGCTCCTATACGACCTTCGAATCGGTGCCGGATGGGATCTTCGAGGTCGGTGGGTGCGGTTTCGGCGGCGTCCTGATGAAGACGGACGTGCTGCTGGAAGTTGCCGGGAAGTACGGAAGGATATTTGATCCGCTGCCTGGCATGGGCGAGGACATCAGCTTCTGCTGGAGAGCAAGGCAATGCGGCTACAAGATCTTCTGCGACAGTTCGTTGGAGATGGGCCACATCGGCTATGCGGAAATCACACGAGGCTACTTTGAGGCCTTCAGAAAAGGAGACGACAATGCTGGAGAGAGTAAAACTGGCAATGAGGATCTCGACGACAGTCTTTGATGCCGAACTGCTGGATCTGATCGCGGCTGCAATCGCGGACATTAAACACGCAGGGGCGCAGTTTGAGGTCGAAAAAACAGAAGAGAATGGCATCGCAACCGACTACACGGTAACAGATCCGCTCGCCAGCACGGCGATCGTCACCTATGTCAGGATGATGTTCGGTTCACCGGCAGACTTCGACAGGCTGAAGGCAGCATACGAGATGCAGAAGGGCCAGATGCGCGAATCCACCGCCTATGGCATGGAGGTGCTCTGATGGCATACACAGCGATCAACCTGGTCAAAAAGGTCGAGACGATCAACGCGCTGGGTGATCTCGTGGAAAGCTACGTCAAACGTCAGGTCATGGCGGAGGAAAAGTCCGTCGGAATGACCGAGGTCTATCAGGCGATGGCGCTCGGGTACAGGCCGGAGATCCGCTTCATCCTGGAGAACTTCATGGACTACCACGGAGAGGAACTGGTCGAGTACACGCCCTTTATGAGCACAGACACGGCGATCCTCCGGGTGCTGCGGACATACCGCTCCGGAGATCAGATCGAGCTGACCTGCTACCAAGACAACAGCAACCCGAAGGCGGTGACGAACAATGCCAACACCTAAAAGCCAGACAAAAATCAAGTTCAAAAAGGGAAAGACAGAGATCACATACGAGAGCAATCTGGATGCGACCCAGTATTTCCTTTACGAGCTGAACCGGGCCGCCCTTCGGGACGTTGGCAAGTTTGTCTCAAAGATGTTCCGAAATGCGTATTATCAGCACTTCGAGAAGCACAGCGGAGACGCAGGGAAGGCAACGAAGTACAACGTGATCGCCGGAAAGAAAACGACCGCGCCTCGTGTACAGATCGGTTTGAGCTCCGGACGGATGGACGGCTTTTATGCCTACTTCCAGGAGTTCGGAACGTCGACCGGAAACGTGCCGAGGCTGGGGTTGTTGACGAAGACTGTCCAGGAGAACGTGCCGGAGATCGTTAAGATCGAAAGCCAGTACCTCTCCGGACTGTCAGGCGAGGCGATGAAGCTCGAGGCGAAGATCAACGAGAACGAATACAACGGAGACGCAGACGGCGATGACTAACGAACTGCGGCGGATCATCATGGACCGCCTGAACAATATCAAAACACAGTACGGGATCACGGAGATCGGCTACAAGCGAGTGAACGACGACAGCCTCTATCCGCACATCGTGGTGGACTTTTCGAGCATCACGCCGACGGACATGGGCCGCGAGGACTTCCTGATGGACATCCACGTCTGGTCGAAAGACAATTCGCTCGCGTTCGAGATCATGGACGCGGTGCGCGATCTGTTTGCGTTCTGGAACGCTCCGGACGAGTTGGTGGACCAGATGATCCTCCCGACCTTCTTCGAACAGAGCAACGGTCAGGTCGAAGATCCCGACAAAACAATCATTCACCTGGTGCTTCGGTATCAGGCACAGGTATATGCGAGGAGCGCCACGGACAGAGGCATCCTCGGGAAGGAGTAACAAATGGCAATCACGATCAAGGGAACCGGTATCGTTTCGAATACCGACTTCAAAAACGTCGTCTTCACCGGCAAGACTCACGGCGGCAAGGCTGTGACGATCACGCTGAAGAACGCGATCAATAAAGGCAACATTGATCTGACGATGGTCGAGAAGGACGACACGGTCGCGCAGCTCGTATTCACCGGCACTTATTCGAACACGGACGCGATGGTCTCGACAGCTGCCGACTACGAGGAGCCCTGGGAGATCAACTACTCCGGCACGGCTGCCGACACCGCAGCTGGAACGATCCTGCTCGGCGCTGGTTTGGTCTCGATCGGTGGCGTTGACGTCGCTCTGACAAGAGGCGGCTCGCAGTTCACCGTTGAGCGCGAGTTCCGGAACATCAATGCAGACGGAGACCGTGGCACAGTCCAGGGCCGTGTCGTGATCGACGGCTCGGAAGCGACGCTGACGCTGAATGCGCTGACGTTCCTGACGAACATGGCGAATGCGTTTGCGGCGATCACTACCGCCACATCATAACAAGAGGGGAGCTGGGAGACTGGCTCCCTGATTTTTCAGACTTCAGGAGGAAAAAATGAGAAATCTGAACGGACACGACGTCTTCATGGCGCTGAAGGTCTTACAGAAGATCGGCGTCAAGGATGAACTCGTCGAACTGGCGACATACATGAACCGGGTCGCGGACGGGAAGGCCGCTGTGACCGCAGAAAAGCAGGAAAAAGTCGGCGCGAAGCTGATATTCGGTTTACTTTCCAATGCCGGAGACGAAGAGGCTGAAAAGGCCGTTTTTCGCTTCCTGGCAGGGCCTCTCGAAGCAGATCCGGAGGAACTTTCGCAGCGTGACCTTCTGGACCTTTGCGAAGATGTTGAAAAGTACATCGAAAGCATCGACCGGGAGCGCTGGACCGCTTTTTTTCGATCTCTGTCGGCATCCCTAAAGGCGACGAAATAATCGACCTTTTTGCGAGCCGGTACGGCTGGACGATTTCACAGATCGAGGCGCTCGATGTAGCAATCATGCACGACCTGATCGTGCGAATTAAGCAAGAACACACCACGGAGATCCTCCAGGCTCAATGGAACGCTGTCATGCCGTTCATGGCGATGGGCTTCCTCAAGTCGATGGACTTCAACGAGTACCGGGAGCGCTGCTCAAATTACGCGAGCATTGACCTCCGTTCGAATGAGGAGATCCTTGCAGAAGTCGAGGAGATCCGCAAACAGATGAAAGAAGAGGGGTAACAACTTGGATCTGTTCAAACTGGTCGGCAGCATCTTCATCGACACGGATGCAGCGAACGACTCCCTCGCAAAAACTGATAAAAAGGCACAGGACACCGGGAAGACCTTTAAGGACATCGCAGGGAAAGCGGCAAAGGTCGGAACGGCGGTCGTGGGTGCGGCTGGTGCAGCGGTCGGGGGAATGTTCTCGATGGCGAAGCAGTCTTCCTCGACGATGGACGTGATCGACAAGGCCAGCCAGAGAATGCGCGTCAGCACGGACACATACCAGGAACTCGCACACGCTGCGAACCTGTCCGGCGTGGAAATGACCACACTCGAGAAGGCAGCAAAGAATGTCCAGGGCCTCGACATGAGCATGGACGAAGCACTCGCGCAGATCTACGAGCTCGGAACAGCTGAAGAACGTGCGGCACTCGCAGCGGAACTGTTCGGCGAAAAGGCTGCCTACGAAATGGCACCGCTCCTGAACGCTTCCGGCGAAGAAATGAATGCCATGCGTCAGGAGGCACACGACCTCGGCATGGTGTTCGATGAAACGAGCGTCAAGGCCGGAGCAACGCTGGACGATGCGATCGAGAACGTGACGGATTCGCTGACGGCGATGGGAGCGAACCTCGGTGCGTCGATCATGCCGCTGGTCACGGATCTGATGGACTTCATCATGGAGAACCTGCCGCTGATCCAGGGGATGTTCGACCTCCTGGCTCCGGCACTCCAGCAGATGTTCTCAGAGATCATGCCGCCGGTGATGGATCTCGCACGACAGCTCCTGCCGGTGATCCTTAACCTGATCACGACGCTGCTGCCTCCGATGACGCAGATCATCCGGTCGCTGCTTCCGATCATCACGCAGTTTATGAGCGCGTTTATGCCGGTATTCGTTCAGCTCGCGCAGACGGTGCTGCCGGTGGTCCTGTCGCTTATCCAGGCATTGACGCCGGTGATCCAGACGATCGCAAACGTGATCCGGACGGGCCTAGGTGCGGCGATCAATTTCGTAATGCCGATCATCCGGACGCTCGGCTCGGTATTTACGAGCGTATTCAACGGCATCCGGAACGTGGCAAAGTCGGTCCTTAACGGCTTGATCGGATTTATCAACACACTTATCAACGGTCTGAACATCTTCCTGGCTCCGCTTCGTGCGGTGATCGCCGGGGCGTCGAAGCTGATCGGTAAAAACACGAGTTTCGCGGACATCCGGATCCCGAACATCCCGTACCTGGCAAAGGGTGGTGATGTGACGGGCGGAACCGCGATCGTCGGCGAAGACGGACCGGAACTGCTGAACCTTAACGGGAACGGAAACGCACGGGTCACGCCTCTGAACGACAACAACAACGCATTCGTGGCGATGGAAGAAAAGCTGGATGCGATTATAGATCTGCTTCGTGACGGCTTCGGATTGAGCCTCGACGGGCGGCAGGTGGCGAGAATCCTTGCCGGTCCGATGAACGAGGAGCTCGGGGCGCTGTCTTCGGCTGACAGGAGGGCCTTCGCATGATTTCTTCAGACGTGATCTTCGGGGCATACAACTCCAGGGAAGATCTAAACTTAACATTTACACACGCAGACAAGGGCGCTCCGGAGGTTTACACGGAATATGTAGAAGTTCCGGGACGCGCTCCGGTCGATCTGTCAGAGCTTGCAGGTCGCGTGCAGTACAACAACCGGCAGATGGTGATCGAGTTCGAGTACATGGGGCTCGACTGGGAAGCAGAGAAGCAGCTCGTCCTGGCTAAACTTCACGGGCGGAAGATGCAGATCCGGTTCCTGAACGATCCGGACTGGTACTACATCGGACGCTGCAAGGTGAAGATCTCGGTCAATGGCAGCACGTTGCACTTCACGATCGACGTCGTGGCTGACCCTTACAAGAGGATCCTGAACGAGACACCGACGGTCTTTACTGCTGCCGGTACCATTACAAACGAGACGGACTTTGAATCGAAGCCTCTCATCCGCGTCTACGGTACGGGCTCCGGTACGGTCACGATCGGGAACCAGATCATCACGCTGACGGGGATCTCGGAGTACATCGACATCGACTCGGTGCTGATGGACTGCTACAAGGGGACGCTGAACTGCAACAACCTGGTCCGGCTCTCGGAGTTCCCGAAGCTCAAACCCGGACCGACCGGCATCAGCTTCACGGGCGACATCACGAGCGTGGAGATCACAGGAAGGTGGTGGACGCTGTGATTCCTATTCTTTTCGGATCTGTGGACCTGCTCGTGGTCGATGAACAGGGCCAGATCCTGACGAACGAGGACGGCGAGCTGTTCACGGTGCCGGATGTGCGGCTGGACTATGACACGCTCGGAATCGGTGCGCTGGGGGAGGCGATCTCCTGCGTGGTCACAGAGGAGCGGAACGGGCGCTATGAGCTGCGATTGACGTACCCGGTCACAGGCCGACGCTTCAAAGACCTGAAAGAGGGCGCGGTCATTAAGGCTACACCGTCGAAGAACCGGGAGCCTGACTATTTCCGGATCTACAAGGTCACGAAGCCGCTGTCCGGGATCATTGAGGTCGATGCCGAACACATCTCTTATCAGCTTTCGCACATCCCGGCGATGCCCTTCACGGCGACAGGTGTGGTCTCGGCACTGGAAGGCTTAAAGAACAACAGCGCGGAGGCGAACCCGTTTACGTTCTGGACGGACAAGAGCACGACCGGCAATTATCGTCAGACGGTTCCGGCATCGGTCCGGTCCCGGCTTGGTGGTACGTCTGGGTCGCTCCTGGATCTGTACGGCGGCGAGTACGAGTTCGACCGGTACACGGTCAAGTTATGGGCCAACCGTGGCGCTGACAATGGCGTGACGCTCCGGTACGGCAAAAACATCACGGACCTGAACCAGGAATCGAACATCGCAAACACGATCACCGGCATCTGCCCGTACTGGGCCGACAACGAAGGCGGCAACGTGGTCACGCTCCCGGAGAAGGTCGTTCAGGGCTCGAAATTGGGCTCTTTCCCGTACCACAGAACGGTGGTCAAGGATTTCAGCCAGGACTTTCAGGAGAAGCCCACAGAGGCCGAATTAAGGACCAGAGCGGAGGCATACGTTCAGAGCGCCGGGATCGGAGTGCCGGATGTTTCGATTGACGTGAAGTTCGTGGACCTCTCCAGTACAGACGAGGGCGAAAACATCGGCTTACTTGAGCAGGTGAAGCTCTGCGACATCGTGACGGTGATCTTTGAACCGTTCAACATTGAGGCGAAGGCGAAGGTCACGAAGACGGTCTGGAACACTCTCAAGGACCGGTACGACGAAGTGATCCTCGGGAACGCTCGGACGAACCTTGCCGGAATCGTGGCAACCAACGAACGGAACCAGGAAGAAGCACTGACAAGCGCGAAGTCGGCACTGGCCCGGGCTGTGGACCAGGCGACGGCACAGATCACGGGCGCGACCGGTGGATATGTCGTGATCAACCGGGACGCGGACGGGAACCCTTACGAGCTGCTGATCATGAACGCTCCGGACATCGAAACCGCGACACGGGTCTGGCGCTGGAACCAGAACGGCCTCGGGGTATCGAACAACGGCTACAACGGCCCGTATGAGACCGCGATGACAGCGGATGGACATTTCGTGGCGAACTTCATCACAGCAGGAACCCTGATTGCATCTCTGATCAAGGCCGGGGTGCTTTCTGACGAAGCCGGGAATTTTTACCTGGACATGGAGACCGGCGAGTTGAGGATGCAGAACGGCACGTTCACGGGCACGATCAACTCCAACAATGCAAACATCACCGGCGGTACAATCAATATAAGCACGAGCAGCCTGTATTACGATTCAATCGTGCTGAATTATCAGGGTTCGTCCGTTTCGCTGTCACCGGCTCGCATAGCAGTCACAAACGCCGGAAACGGTCACACGACGCAGTACGAAGGTGGTGGAATCCTTGTCCGGAAGACGGACACTCCTGGGGCAACAATTATATATCTCGCTTATGGAACATACGGTGGAGGCCTTACCCTATACGATGCAGCAGGATCAAAACGGTTGTCGTTCCTTGGATCGTATGGCTCCGGCGGTGTCCTGTATATAAACGACAACAACGGAAACACGAGAGCAACTCTATCCCAGGATGCACTCCGATTCTACGACGGGAACGGTAATATCATCAAAACATACGGGAACTCGTAAGGGGAGAACATGACAGAACAAATCATCGTGGCAATCGTAGGCTCTGGGGCATTGTCCGCAGTCATCAGCGGAGTGTTCCAGTTGCTTGCGAAGAAGAATGAGAAGAAGACGGCATCGGGCAAGGCTCTGCTTGCGCTTCTCTGGGATTCAACCGACAGTCTTGGGCAGAGGTACATCGAGGAAGGGTCAATCACGGCAGACGAACTGCACCGAATCCTGACGATGTTTGAAGCCTACAAGGGTCTTGGCGGCAATGGGTACATGGACACACTGATCGACAATGTAAAAAGGTTGCCGATTAAGTCACAATAAAGGGGTGAAGGTATGAAGAAGTGGTTTATGAGTGACAAGGCATACGATGTGATCCGAATTTTGGGCAACATCGTACTCCCTGCGCTTGCGACTCTGTACGGGACGCTTTCGAAAATCTGGGGGTTGCCGTATGGTGCGGAAATCGTGGCTACCATTTCGGCGGTGGCTCTGTTTATGAACGCTCTGCTGAAGGTATCGAGCGACAACTACTGGACGGCACAGAAGGAGAGCGAGAATGCCAACGATTAAGAAAATCTCCCTCAACGGCGTATCGTATGACCTTGGCGGCGGTTTGACAGAGGAAGTAAAACAGGCATCCTTACAGATCGCCGAGAAGGTTGCATATATAGATGAACACGGTCAAGATTACTATGACGAGTTGTACACGGCATTCTATGACAATATGTGGAATGTGACAAACACGCTCTCGAATGCGGTCAACTCCAACCCTGCCACAAAGACCCCGAAGGACGGAACATATACGGCGATTATTTCTGCCGCAACAGGCTACACGCTTGAAGGTGCGACAGTTTCCGTGACGATGGGCGGTGCGAATGTGACATCGTCCGTCTACTCAAACGGCACGATTACTATCCCGACAGTCACAGGTGATGTGGTTATCACGGTGGTGGCGGTTGCGCTGACGGTTGTGAGCATTTCGGCGGTGTATACGCAGAGTGGAGAGGTGTATCCGTGGGATTCGCTTGATGATCTGAAAGCAGACCTCATTGTGACCGCTACGTTCTCTGATTCTTCAACAGAGATTGTGCCGAGCGAGGATTATATCCTGAGTGGCACGTTAGTGACAGGGTCAAGTACGGTAACAGCTTCATACGGCGGCAAAACCGCTACGTTTGATGTGACGGTCAATGCTGGGGCAATGTGGGATTATACGCTCGGAAGACTCCCATCTGCGGAACTTGACGGGATTTATACAACCATAACAGGATCGCCAACCGTTTCATTTGTTGATAATGTCGGTTTGCGTTATATTGGAACAAGCAATACCAGTTCCGTCTACACAAGATTTAGACCAGATAACATTTTAACCGCACACAAATCGGTACTTGAATTAGAGTTTAAGGTGGAGTCTGTTGGATCAAACGATTCTTCTATCAGTAGCAGATTGTCAAACGGGACAAACGGGGTTGCCTTTAATGTTTTTCACAGCAACAACCATGGGTTTGTATTTTTAAATATCGAAGGATCAACTCAGGTTGGAACAGAAATTTCTGGCAAAACATGGAACCTTAATACAAAATACAAATTAAGGATTGAATACGAAAGCGGTGGTACTCAGTATTTTTATCTGGATGATGAATTTTTGTATTCGACTTCTAATGTATCGAGTTATTACACAACTTCAAACGCATTATTTTTGCAAGGCTACATGACCGCTATTATTTATTCTATGAAGTGGATGATTTTGGAGGCGTAAAATGGGAGTATATGATGTTTACGGAAACTCGCTCATAGGTGAAGATGAACAAGAATTAGAAGATTTGCTTCCGAACAGACTTCTTGTTTGGCACGATGAGTTCGACAAGCATGGAATAGACAGAGCAAAGTGGAAACCTGTATATGGATACAGGGATTCATGCGGCACATTTATTTATCCGGAAGATGCAGATAGGAACTCGTCTTCTGGTGACGGATTATCATTTTATGCGACAAAAGACCATCCGTTATCGAATGCGGTGTATAGTTGTCCATTCCTTGATACAAATAACCTGTTTGAGTTTCGCTATGGGAGATTTGAGGCAAAAATTAAGTTTCCATCTGTAAATGCACACCATTCAACATTCTGGACGCTTGGGGCGAATAATGAAAGGATTTGCACATCAGAAAGCGAACCATACGATGCGACAAGGGGCGTGCTATTTCCGTCGTGCGGAGAAATTGATGTTGCTGAATTTGACAACGGCACGGTTGGTGCAAGAACGCATTGGTCGCAAACGGGTTTTGACACTGCGGGAACTTCTATGCAAGGTGGGAATATTGCATCACTTACAAGCACACCCACAGACTGGCATATTTATTCGTGCGAATGGACAGAAACAAGCGTCACATTCTATGTGGATGGTGTTCAAAAAGGAACGTGGGCTACATCGAACGGGGTTGTAAATGGGTGGAATCCGTTTCAGCATCCGCATTTTCTGATTCTTAATTGTGTGCCGTATCTAAATGGTACACCGTCATGGGATATTGCAGAGACACAGGTTGCTTGGGTGAGAGTGTATGCCCCTGTTGGCGTGACAGAGTACATAAAAGAGACAGCGATAAGCATTCCGTCATCGTTATCTGTTTCGGTCGGTGAACGATCATGGCTTGGAACTCCGACCTTTACGCCAGAGAATCCGTCTGACATGACGATCAAATGGGAATCATTTAACGAGGATATTTGTACTTGTTACGGTGGTATGGTTATCGGAGTAAGTTCTGGCACCACATTTGTTAAAGCGACATCGAAGCACGGATGTTTCGCTTTGTGTAAAGTAACGGTATCATAAAGGAGTACACTCATGCCAACAATCAGAACCCTAACCGCCGAGGTGGTCGGCGATACACTAAACCTACAGGAACAGGAAACAGACCTTGCCACCACGCCCCTTGCCGAGGTAGCCTCTGACACCAGTGCGGATTCGATCATCGTGGTGAAGGACGGTGCGGTGCGGAAGGTAAGCGTGGAGGAGCTGCTCGCAATCGAAGAAGCACAGAGAGAGCCGTTGCCGTATCAGTCCGTCAGCGGAAGCGTCACAGTCCCGAACGAAACAATCACGGAAGTCTGCTCATACACCATCCCGACAAGCGGATTGTGGTTGGCGGTTTCTAAGGCAAATTTTACCACAAGCACCACAACGGTTTACAACCACTATATCTTTTACGGTAACGAGAGCACTGCCGTCCGTAACAATATGCACTCTGGCGGTGGGTCTGTGAATGTATTCCTTGGCTATCTAAACGCAGGGACAGTGGTATCTGCAAGGGTCTACCAGTCCACAGGTGAGAACCGAGTATGCAACGCAGATCTCAGACTTGTACGGCTTGGAAATAGCCCGACATAAGGAGAAACACTATGATTATCTTAACCGATGCCGCCCATGACGAACACGGTCTGGACGGGTACGAAGGAAGCAGACCCGGCGATCAGATCGGTGACGAGGTGCGGAATATCGCATACGATAAGATGATTGCGTTCTGGAACAGACCCGAAACTCAGGTCATCAGGTGCTTGCGTGACGATGTGCGTGAAGCCTACACCATCAGATGTCAGCAGACCGCAGACAATTCCCACATCGGGTACAGTCAGCCGAACCGCAAGACCTTTTATGAGCAGTTAGCCAAAGACCCCGATCCGTCACACATCACGGTGGACTGCGAGTGCGACTGTTCCGCTCTGGTCAACGGGTGCGTCAACATCACGCTCAAGACCGTCTCGCATCCCGACACCGCAGTCATTTACCAGTACGGAAGAACCATTGATATGCTGGGAATGTACGGCAAATCCTCGCTCTTCACATTCGTCACCGACAAGGTGGACTTATCCACAGGCAAAGGGTTGGAGCGTGGTGACATCTTAGTCATTCCGAATCAGCATACCGCCGTGGTCTACCTCGTCACGAAAGACCCCGAACCGCCGAAGTATGACCGCTACGGCACGGCTACAACCGAGGTCTATCTCAGATGCGCTCCGTCAGCACTCGCTCAGAAGTGCAACATCCAGTTGGTCGGCGAGGGCATCCGCAACTACTTACGCAAGGGCGAACGTGTGCCGATTATCGGCGAATCAGGCAACTGGTATCAGGTATCCATTGACGGCGTGTACACTTGGACACCGTGGGTCTCGAAACGGTATCTCAAAACAGAATAATCCTCCGGGTCTTTTTGTGTTCATTTTCCGCCCGGACTTCGGACCAGGCTTCCTCCTTCCTGGTCAGGCCTCACGTCATGGCAGCGTGGGGCCTCTTTTTTTATTTCATCCGGATGCGGTCCGGGTCTCGCAGTTTTTCCAGAGGTGACTTCGTGTTCCGGTCCTTTACGATGTCGGCATCGAACAGCTTCGCATAGTGCCTCGTCATCTCCAGCGTCGAATGCCCGAGGATCTTCTGGAGCCGCAGCGGATCTCCTTCACACTCGACCAGGTACATCCGCGCGAACGTGTGTCGGAACTTATGGATCCCGGTCCGGTGAACGCCTCGGCTATGATTGTAACGATTGATCGATGTCCGGAGCCCTTCGACAGTCAGGGGCGCTCCCAGCTCAGTCGAAAACAGGCAATCAGCCGGTGATCCCTTCCGGATCGTCATGTACTGCCGGAGGACGCTGACCATAAAATCCGACAGCGGAATCGTGATGGACCGGCGCTTCTTCATGTGTCGGAGATAGATCACCGCGTCGTCCAGGTACACGTCCTGGTTCCGGATCGCGCAGATCGTCGAGGCCCGGCAGCCATCATTCACGAGCAGGTTGATAATGACCCAGGTGCGATACTCCGCGAACGTGCAGGTCTTCAGATTTGGCCTTTTTAGGAGCGCTTTCAGTTCCGACGCAGAATAACACTCCGGCACGGTCTCCTCGCCCTTAAACAGGCGAATTTCCGCGTCAGACAGGCCGTTCGTGCGAGCCCAGGACAGGAAGCTCTGCATGGTCGCGGTGTATGACCGGATCGTGTTCCGGCTGACCTCGGTCCGGGACCACTTCCCGACGACATCCCTGACCACGCCCGTCGTGATCCCGTCAAGATCCCTCGGCAGTTCCGGGAGCCAGATGTACCAGAGCGTGTTCCGGTACGACCTCAACGTGGCAGCTGCTATTCCCTGGGCGCGTTTGTCAGCGATGAACAAATCAATGGCTTTTTCGAATGTGAGCGCGTTTCTCATGTGCTGTTTAACCTCCAAATTCGGCCCGAAATTCAAGCGTTCATGTTCCAGCGCATAAAAATACCGGGACCCGTTAAGAATCCCGGAAACAAGCCATTTTCGTGGAGACGGAGGGGCTCGAACCCTTGGCCTTCTGAATGCCATTCAGGGATGTAACTGGACCGGGCTGTGTTATGCGACTTTATGCGGTGAACGGTTGAATCATCGGGGTGTGTGAGCTGTTGAATCGCTCGTTTACTTATCGAACAGAACCTTGATCCGGCAGCCGAACGGGGCCTCTTTACCGGATCCGAGAACTTCCCAGGACTCGATGATGTATCGTCCGGTCCACTTCTCGTCAAATTCACGGACCAGATCTGCCGGTACGTTCCCGAGCTGTTCTCCGTTTGCGTACACTCCGATCGCGAGGCTGCCTTCGTAATCGTACCGGTCGAAGGTGATCTCCACACCGTGATCGAACGGGGCATCCTTCCACTTCATGGCCCGGAGCAGAGCCTGGCGCGTTTTCCTGCCGTTCTTAAACGTGACACCGGCGACATTGAACTCAATTTCTTTGTAACCGGCAGCGGCTTTGATTAGACTTTTAAGCAATCCCATAACTTCCCTCCTGACGGATAGAACCGTCAACATGAAAAATGTGCTTGACAAAATCGAACATCTGTTCGTATAATTTCCGTAAAGGAGGAAATAATATGGACGAGTTCGAAATGTATCTGAAACAAATGACAACAGAGCAGAAGGTCGAGATGCTCATTTTCCTGCAAACATTGACTGAAGGAACCGGAGCGCAGCCTCTTTCTGGTCCGGGGTCAGACGGGAAAGGGTCTCCGTGAGCTGATCATCCAGGGACGCAGGGCCATCCAGCAGATCATCTATCGACATTTCCAGCGCCTTCGCCAGCGGTCGTACCTGGTCAACATCGAGAGACCTTTTCCCGGCTTCCACGAGCGAGATGATACTGCGGTTCGTGTAGCCGAGTTTCTTTGCGAGTTCGGTCTGCGTCATTCCGAGCTCTTCCCTTCGTTCTTTTATCCTCATTCCAAATTCTTCTTTATAATCCATAACGCACCTCGTTTTTTTTCTTTATATTATCAGAACTTCCGAAAATCATCAAGAATTTTTCATAAAAAGTTGCAAAAAGTTGTTGACAAATCGAAAACAGAGGAGTATTCTATCACCATAGGCGTTACAAATAGTCACGCAGACAACTTCAGGAGGTTAAAGATGAATACATACGAAATCATGATTGGAAACGCAAAGATGACAACAACGGCCCTGAACGAGTGGTCGGCGCTCAAGAGCCTCTGCATCGTGAAGGAGATCGGGACCATGGTTGACTTCGTCAGAACTTCGGAACCGGAGACCAGGAACTTCGCATGGATCTATCAGGTAGAGCTGAACGGAAGCCTGACGCTGGCATACATCAAGAGGGTCGCCTGATGGTGGCCCTTCTGGAAAGGAGAAGGCAATGGCGATCTATCACTTCGACTGCCACAAATGCACGAACAAGTACGTCGCACTCGATGGTAGCACCTACTGTAAACCCGGCGTTGACGCATTCATAGAAAACAAGGCCTGGTGCTTCACCTGGGACTGGCACGACGGCAGCGGAAAGAACGCGGAAGCATGGTGCCAACACTTCACAACCGAACCGAGACAGGCGGAGATCCATCCGCTATGCAACAGGCCCTGAACCCTTCGGGGCCACCTTAATGCAGCCGAAGCCGGTCACAAGCCCGGAAGATGCAGAGTGAGGTGAAGTGTGGATGAACACAGAAAGGAGGAATATGTTCGACGTTAAGAAATTCGGCGCAGCGGTTCAGCGGAGCGGTCTGAAGAAGCGATACATCGCGGACCAGGCCGGGATCTCCTACGACACCTTCCTGAAGAAAATGTCCGGGACGGTGAAGTGGAAGACTGACGAAGCGCAGGAGGTATCAAAGATCCTGCGGATTTCACGGGCAGAAAGAGACGCGATTTTTTTTGCCTAAAAGTGTTACAAATAGTCACGCACCCGGTCTGATCTGGAACCGGTAACAAATCCAGACAAGGAGCAACAATGATCGAACCGAAATACTGGGGCCTTTTACTGGCCTGCATCATCGCCGTGGCGGTCACACTGTCATCGGTCGATAATGAGGCATTTTACGGCCCGGAGACGCAACACGAGGATTTTATCGAAGAAACCGAAACGGAGCCGGAAAAGCGGCAAATTCGGCGCGAGGCGGTGGATTTAACGGCAGCGGAACCGGAAACCTTCACAGAACTGGTCGAATTACCGCTGGAGACGATTCCGGAGACGGAGACGGAACCCGAACCGGAACCGGAGACCGTACCGGAGACCACGCCGGCACCGGAACCGACCGAGGCCTACTTCCCGATCTACACGGTGGACGGCGAGACCCTGGACCACGACTTGCAGCGGTTTATGTACGAGGAGCTGAACAGCCAGGGCATCGGATGGTGGATGGAGTACGCGGTGTTGACGGCCTATCAGGAATCCGGCTTTGATGTGTACGACATCACGGACGGCATCGACTACGGCCTGTTACAGTACCGGATCACCTACTGGGAAGAGAGGGCTGCGCGGTACGGATACGCAGGAGCGGACATCTTTAATCCTTATGTTCAGATCTACATCTACGTCAGACAGACCGCAGAACGGATCCGGCAAGGGTTCAGTGTTTCGGAAGTGATCAGCAAACACAAACAGAGCGACTGGGGACCATACGACCAGGAATATGTCAACCAGGTCATGGGCCACGAGCTCGAACAAATCAGATGAGGCTTCAGGAGGGCCGAAAGATGGAAGAAAACAGAGACACTATTGTACTCGCAACAGTAAAGCGCGGACTCACGAAGATGATTGAACGCGCAAAGATCGCTGACGCGGAATACTACAACAAGCACGAGTTCCACAGCAGCGACATCGAAATCAGACTCAACACGATCCGGCAGGTGGTTGATCTCATCTTCGAAACGGAGACGAACGCGGTGCTGGGAGAGGAGGATCCGGATGCGTAAAACCACATTCTTCTGCGACAAATGCGGACGGCAGGTGACGGACACCATCTTCCAGATCGGCTTCAGGACCATCGACGTTCTGACCGGCGAACAGATCGAGGAGGAGTTCAACGCGGAGTTCTGCCTGGACTGCTACAAGGAGGTTGACGACGCGGTGGCTGTGGCGGTAATGAGCCACGGAAAGAAGCCGGAGGTGGACACGACGGCGAACCCGGACCCGACACCGGAACCGAAAAAGAGAACCGCTCCGAACCGTGCGAAGCTGGATATGCCGAAGGTTCACGCGCTGCTGGATGCCGGGTGGAGTTATGACAAGATCGGTGTCGAGTTCGGGGTCAGCGGTCAGACGATCTCGAACAGGCTGAAGGAGGAAAAGGAGGCGCTGGAATGAAGTGGACAAGACTGGGCCGCACCGTAAGCCCTGAAGGAACAGACACGATCTACGGCCTCGACGGAACCGACATCACGGTCGAGAGCCGGAAGCGTCACATCCCACACAGCGGACGGACCGGCACCTGGGACCACACGACATACATCGTGGTCGACAAGGGCCGGGACATCATCGAACGGTACACGCTCCAGGATGCGAAGGAGTACGCGGAGATGTACCTGGAAGAGAAGAAGAGGAGGGCAAACGCATGACAAACAAGGAATACCGCGCATACCCGGCGGTCTCACGATCAGACCTCTGGCAGATGTCGAGAACACCGCTGCACTATATGTGGGCGATCACGCACCGCGACGATGACGATGAAACACCGGCGCTTCTGTTCGGATCGGCTATGCACAAGCTCGCGCTGGAGCCGGAGGACTTCGGGGAGGAATACATCGTCATGACAGATCCGATTGACAGACGCACCAAAGAAGGAAAACAGCGCTATGCCGAGTTCCTGGAAGAAGCTGGAGACCGGAAGATCCTGACACCCGACCAGGGCGAGCAGCTCTTCGAGATGATCCAGGCGCTGAAACGGAACGAAGACGCCGCTGCACTCCTCACCGGAGACCACGAGCAGAGCTTCTTCTGGACGGATCCGGAGACCGGCATCGACTGCAAGATCAGGCCGGACTGCTTAACGACCTACAACGGCAAGCCCTACATCGTGGACTACAAGACGACCGACTCCTGCGCGGACGGACACTTTGAGGCATCATGTCGCCGGTACGGTTACAAGCTCCAGGCCGGGATGTACTGCGAAGGAATGTTCCAGAACACGCTTCAAGAATATGGCTTCGCGTTCGTCGCCCAGGAGAAGACCGAGCCCTATGCGGTCCGGGTGTATATCTGCGACCAGGACTTCATCAACGAGGGAATCGACCTTTTCCGGACCTATATCGGGACGCTGAAATATTGCCAGGACACAGGAGACTGGTACGGCTACGAAGGCCCGGAGAAGGACGTGAGCACATTGGGAGGTGACAATAATGATTGATACATGGGAAAAGATCATCGATCCGAACTTCATCAATGCGGAGCTGATCGGGCCGGTCGGAGCGGAGCGTGTCGTGACCATTAAGGACATCGACTACGCGGAGGCATTCAACCAGAAGACGAACAGTAAAGAGCAGCGGCAGAGCCTTTTCTTCAACGAGTGCAAGCCTATGATCCTGAACAAGACGAACTCGAAGAAGCTCCGGGAACTGTTCGATCCGGAAGGCAAGGACCCGAGGAAGTGCGTGGGCCAGCAAATCACGCTTTACGTCATCAGCTGCAAGGTCGGCAAGGTGCAGACCACGGGCATCCGGATCAAGGAGGCCAGCCAGGAAAAATGTGCGGACTGCGGTCAGACCATCAAGGCCACCAGCACGAAGACCGTCGCGGAACTGGTCGACATTTCGATTCGAAACTGCGGACGGAAGCTGTGCCTGGCTTGTATGCAGAAGGAAGCCGCAAAGAGATCGAAGGAGGCAACGAATAATGAATAAATCCATTCTTATCGGGAGGCTGACCCGAGACCCGGAAGTGCGAGGCGAAGGAGACCACAAATCGGCCCGGTTCACGCTTGCGGTCGATCGCGGAGGCAAAGACGCTGGCGCGGACTTCATCAGCTGCGTGGCGTTCCGGAAGACTGCCGACCTGATCGAGCAGTACATCTCGAAGGGAACCAGGATCGGCATCGAGGGCCACATCAACACCGGCTCCTACACGAACAAGGACGGGAACAAGGTCTACACGACGGACGTCATCGTCGACCGGCTGGAGTTCCTGGAGAGCAAGAGAGACGAAACGGCCCGGAACGAACAGGCACCGAGCGCAGCTCCGACTGTGACCGGTTCCGAAGACTTCATGCAGGTGCCGGATGATCTGGAGGGGCTGCCGTTCTCATGAACCTGATCGTCGACACAAGGGAACAAAAGTGGGGCCATGTACGGGCCTATTTCGAGGAACACGGTTTGCAATTTGAGAACCGCAAACTCGACTTCGGGGACTACATGATGCCGGGAGGGACTGTTTCCGTCGACCGAAAGCAAAACCTGGACGAGCTCGCTCAAAACCTATGCACGGCAGATTCGAGGCGCTTCTGGAACGAGATCCGGGGCGCTTCGAAAGCCGGGATCCATCTGGTGGTGCTGTGCGAACACGGAGGCAAGATCAGGACCATCAGGGACGTGAAGACATGGAAGTCCTGCTACACGAAAATCACCGGCGAGATGATCTTCCGAAAGATGTTCATGGCATCCGCAGCCTACGGGGTCGAGTTCCGGTTCTGCAACAAGGGCGAGACCGGAGCCTGGATCGTGGAGATATTAGGAGGGGCAGACAATGGCAGACAGTAAGGGATGGATCAAGATTGACAGAGCGATCCTCGAGAACTGGATCTATCAGTCCAGAGAGTTCGACAACCTTCACGCCTTCCTCGACATCCTCCTGACCGTGAACTATTCCGAGCACGAATTTTACTCGAAAGGGAAGCTCGTAAAACTGAAGCCAGGACAGATGATCACCTCAATTCCCATTCTCGCGCGACGCTGGGGATGGTCGGAAAATAGAGTAAGACGGTTTTTGGGTGTTCTGGCGGAAGGGGATATTGTACAGACGGTCGGAAGTCCTAACGGCAGTACTCTAACCGTTGTAAATTGGGACAAATATCAAAATCAGCGGCGAGCCTCTGGAATGGGTGACGGAAGTTCAGACGGAAGTGCTGACGGAAGTTCAGACGGAAGTCTCTATAAGAAAGATAAAGAAAGAAAGAAGGAAAGAAGCGCGTACACGCGAGGCGGCAGTGGTTGGAAAACTCAAGCAGAAAAATCCGCAGCGGTCAGAGAACTGGCTGCACGGTTAGACAGGGAGGAGAGGGAACGTGAACAGAGAGCAGATGGTTGAGATCACGGACGCATTGACTGGCGCGTACCGGTTCATGGACTTTTCGGGCAGCGGCACGTTCGAGCTCTGGTTCGAGGTCCTGAAGGATTACGAACTGCCGGAGGTTCGTCAGGGAGTTCTGAACTGGATCAGGTACAACCAGAAGGAACCGACACCGGCTGACATCCTGGACGCAACGAAGAACGCGAGGCTCGCAAACCGGAAGATCGCACAGGACAGCGTGGCATGGTCAGAAGCGGTCCGATGCCCTAAATGCAACGACCGGGGAATGGTCCTCGTTCGGTACCCGGGCGGATACGAGGAGATGCGCGTCTGCGATTGCAAAACGGCCCGGGAGGAATATCCGTACTATTTCACGGACGACTACCAGAAGCGGTGCGAGTACGAAGAGCGGAGGCAGAAGGACCCGGACGTGTTATGGGCGACCACGAAGTACAAGTTCGGGCTCCGGTTCGATTCACCGGACGCGGAAAAGGCAATCAGACAGACCTGGAAGCGTCGCCGGTTCAAAGAGATCCGGAAGGTCGAGCGTTCCGGGCAGGTGATCATGATGGTGGAGGAGGTGAGACGATGAACGTACTCGTGGCGTGTGAGGAATCACAGGAGGTCTGCAAAGCGTTCCGAGCCAAGGGACACAACGCATTCTCGTGCGACATCCAGGACTGCTCCGGAGGGCATCCGGAATGGCACATCAAAGGGGACGTCGTTCCTCTGCTAAACGGACATTGCTCGTTCACAACTGAGGGGGGGGTGGCAGATCGTGATTCCTAACAAGTGGGATTTGATCATCGCACATCCGCCGTGCACATACATGACGACGGCGAGCGCTTGCAGAATGTACCACAGACACGCAGACGGCAATTCGTACCTGGACGAGGAGCGAGTGAAGAGCATGATTCGATCCCGGGACCTCTTCATGGAAATTCTAAAAGCTGATTGCGACAGGGTGGTCGTTGAAAACCCGACGCCGATGCAGATCGCTTGCCTTCCAAAACCGACGCAGATCATCCAGCCGTATGAGTTCGGGCATCCGTACACGAAAAGGACGCTGCTCTGGATCAGAGGGGTGAGAGCTCTGCTACCGACCGAAATCGTGGAGCCGACAAAGGGCAGCTGGGTGAACGGATGTGCCAGCGCGTACAGACGGAAAGGAAGGGAGAACATCTTTGGCGTGAGTTCTTCGAAAGAACGGAGCAAGACCTTCCCGGGCATCGCAAAGGCCATGGCGGATCAATGGGGAAAGGAGGACAAACCATGATCATCGCATTCTTCATCGGCCTCTTCATCGGTTCGTTCTTCGGCCTCGTGACGTGCGTATTCGTGGTTGCGAACGGCGAGGCGGAGAAACAGGACCGGAAACAGACCTGGAACATTGACGGACTCGAAGCCACGCACGGTGACGAGTGGAACACAGAAGTGGAGGATACCGATGCAGACGATTGAACTCAAAAAACGCTCCCAGGCCGAGCGAGTGGCGATTGCGTTGACGCTTCTCGAAAGCATCTGGGACGAGGTAAAGGCCGGACAGGGCGACGACATCCTTCAGGAGATGGTCTATGTGCAGATGTTCACGAACCGGATCGTCTGGAAGCTGAACCAGAAAAACGGAGGCGAGCCGAAATGAAATGGCGACCAAACCGCGCCACGATACACCAGACCGATGCGATGCGACACGACGGGGATCCATACGAGAACCTTGCGAACGCGATCGTGGTCCAGGCCGCGAAGGACTACATAGACGCACGGGACGTTTATCATCTCCGCGCAATCGAGCAGTTCTTCCGGTCTGACTATTACAAGATGCTGACAGAGGTCGATCCGATCTGGCTGATGAACACGCTGGATCTCGAGCGTCTTAACTTGCAGAAACAGCAAAGGAGGCCGAGAAGATGACGGCTCGCGAATACTTATCAAGGGCGATCTACATCCGGGAACAGATCCGCCAGGCAGACGAGCGCATTGAGGAGATCAGACACCGGATGCAGTCGGTCGGCGCGATCCGGTACGACAAGATCAACGTGCAGAGTTCGCCACATGATCCGCTTCTTGAGAACATCCAGAAGCTAATGGACGCGGAACAGAGGATGCTCGATCTCGAGGCCGAGCTGGTCGATACCTACGAGGAGATCCAGCAGAAGATCTGGAAGGTGGACAGCGACCTATACCGGACCATACTGATCAAGCGGTACCTGCACGACAAACCGCTGCGGCAGATTGCGGAGGAGATCCACTATTCGGAGAGCTATGTCAGGATGTTGCATACAGCCGCACTAAAAGCCTTCGAGGAGGTTTTGTAATGTTATCGAACAATATCGCATCGAAATGTGCTATGGTGCTATCGTCAGAAAATATACAAGGCCTCCTGAAGCCGTCTGACACAAACGAGAGGCAGCCGCGATTAACGACCTCGGTGTAATTGAGGACACACGACTGTCTCTTTTCTATGCAATCAGGAGGGAAGAATGAAAGACTTCGCAGCATCGTTCTACAAATCGAAACGGTGGCAGCACACTCGGCTCTCGTACCTGGAGAAGGTCGGCGGATTGTGTGAGCGCTGCCTGAAGAAGGGACTATACAGACCGGCGGTGATCGTACATCATAAGGTCTACCTTGACAGCTCGACAATCAACAACCCGGAGATCGCTCTGAACTTCAACAACCTCGAAGCACTCTGCCGGGACTGTCACGCAGACGAGCATCTGGGCGGAAATACGCGCTACAAGGTAAACGAGGACGGAACGGTCGAAATCAGATAGCCCCCTATGTTTTCGAGAATTTGGATAACCCCTCGGAGAC
>Ga0326512_10000787_pt1 | contig 26715 bp, 32 predicted proteins | sample 1_2617_0518_D_FD_203652 | JGI IMG/M metagenome (GOLD analysis project Ga0326512, IMG submission 203652) | Bovine rumen microbial communities from UC Davis, California, United States - 1_2617_0518 | ecosystem: Host-associated > Mammals > Digestive system > Stomach > Rumen | place: USA...
CACCACGCACACGAATCTTGGGGTCTGCACCTGGCTCGGCATTCTCCGTACGAACGGTAACGCCAGCCAGCTGTCCTTGCAAAGCTTGCTCTGCACGTGCCAACGGACGGTCCTTAATACCCTTGTCATCCATCTTGGCCACAGCCGCCGTCAAGTTACGCTTCTTTACCGAACCATAACCGATGACCACCACGTCGTCGAGCGTCGTGGCATCTTCCTTCAATGTAATCTGGAAATCGCTCTTCCCTGCCACTGAGACGGTCTGTGTCTCATAACCTACATACGACACCTTGATAGTGCCGTTCTCGGCAACCTTAAGGGTGAACTTTCCATTGAAATCTGTCACTGTGCCAGTGCCCTTGCCAGCCATAACGCTGGCACCAATGACAGGCTCGCCGTTAGTGTCAACCACCGTTCCTGTTATGGTCTTCTGGGCAAAGGCCACCACACAGAACAGACTCATCACCATAGTCAATGCGACTCTTTGGAAGAAAGAGCCACATCGCTGATTAGTTTGTTTCAGTTTCATAAATTACGTTTGTTAGTTTGACTTTAATATTTCAATTAGTAATCTTTCAGTTGTGCTTATCCATCAAACAATCTCGATACCTCGACTCCCAAACCCCATCGAAGAATACTGAACTTTTCTATTACTAACTATTTCGGATGCAAATTTACCTATTCATTTCGGCTATATATAGTGAAAATTGTACGAATTTAAGGAAAATTGTACGTTTTCTGATAAAATTCAAAGGCAAATTAGTAATTTTGTACCCTGCTAACGGACAACCAATATATGTGCAACTACCAGAAACTACTAACGCTCATGCACCTGCTGTGGATTTTCACGATAACAGCAGGCGGCACAGCACCCTTGTCGGGCAAATCTATCTCCACCAATAACGGTCTGCCATCGAACACCGTCTACGACATGCTTCAAGACCCCTACGGCTACGTATGGATAGGCACGCCCAACGGACTGTGCCGCTACGACGGCTACACCTTCACCAATTTCAAAAGTATCGGCTGCGGCAATGGCAAGACAAACGGTGACGCCGGCACGCTCCACCTCGACAAAAAGCACCGACTGCTATGGATACGCACCATCACCTTCAACTATGCCTGCTACGACCTGAAGCGGGGGCACTTTGTGGATTTCACTGGCGAGTGTGACCCGCAGAAGACCTACCAGCGCTACATTGCCGAGGAAGACGGCATCTGGATGTACGAGGAAAAATCAGGCATACGCCACGTGAGATATCCCGGCGGCCGATTCTACTGCCAAGACTACTCTCAGGAGAACGGGCGGCTGCCCAAGAACAGGATTAAACGCCTTGTGATAGACAAACGACATAATGCCTGGGTAGTGACCGACAAGGGTCTCTACAGAATCGACGGCAAAGGAAAAGTCCACACCGTCAGTGCCAACGGCGACTACCTGATGGGCAACCAGTGGGGAGACTACTGTTTCTTTCTCAGAAATGACGGTCGTATCTTTATTTATGATGTAAAAGGAAGGCTTATCAGACAGCAGGCTTTCCCCAACACGCTCAGACGCATCAGCGAAGTCAACGGCAACATTGTGTGGAACGACAAATGGATTATCATGAGTCGCAAAGCGTTGACCACAATGGACTGCCATACCTTCGATATGACACAGCCAAAAGAGTTGCAGATGGAATATGGCATACATCTGGACCAGACGGGTGATAGCCACTGGATTAGCGACCGCAACAGCGTGTTATGGCATTTCTCGACAGACTACGGCATTAAGTCATTTCGTCTACTTAACGATACAGGTTTCAATATCACCCGCAAGCGCAAGTTCTCTACCATCCAAGGTGCCGACGGCAAGTTCTACATTGCCACTTACGGCAACGGTCTGTATATCTACGACCCCAGAAGCGGACAGACAGAGCACCTCTCTGCCAACGATGCCTCCCCCGTCCTCACCTCAAACTATCTGACCGATATCTTAATGACCCGCGACGGCAGTATCTGGGTGAGTCAGGAAGAAGCAGGTATAGTTTGCCTGCAACATAAGGAAATGCCCCATGCAAAGCAGTTGTATCCCACCCCCAGCAGACAGGGTGAACTGTCGAACTACATCAAGAACATCAGGCGACAGGAGAACGGCAATATCGTATTCAGCACAAGGAGCCAGCACGTCTACACTTACCATCCCGACCGCAACACCATTGAGGTAGAAGGCACCGTGACAGCACCCAGCGAATACATCGATAGCATCATCGACCGGATGGGACGTACCTGGATTGCCACCTGGGAACTGGGCCTGCTCGTCAGTGGCAAGGACAGTGGCGGCAAGCCTTTCAAGAAACAGTTACTGACACGCTCAACAACCGAGAGCCGCATCAACGCGATGGCCATCGACACACAGAACCGTCTGTGGGTGGCGACCTACAATGGTCTCTATATGACAGACTTACGACAAAACGAGTTAAGCGATGACATGTTCAAGCACTTTACCACCCAAGACGGACTGCCCTCAAACAATATGGCCACCCTGTTAGCCACTCGCGATGGCAGCATCTGGGCTGGCGGCCAGGGCACAGGTATCGTTAAATGTACACTTACTGCCGACAGCACCCTAACCCTCAGCCGTCTGACCATACAACAGGGACTGCTTGGCAACAACATTCACTCTCTGGCAGAAGACCAATGGGGCAACATCTGGGCAGGGGCCGAAGGCTGCATTACCCGTATCACACCTCATGCCATGAGCGTGGCCAACTACAGAATCATGCCCTCACCACTGTCAAACCTCTATTCCGACAACTGTGCATTGCGGCTCGACGACGGGCGCATCGTACTGGGCACACACAACGGCCTTACCCTCATCAGCCCACCTGAGCACACCGACAGCACGGTCGGTGCCCAAAGGGCTTACGTGACCAACATGAGCATCAACGGCACATCAATCTATGAAGACGAAGACAGCCTGCACAGTCGCCCACCCTACCTGTCAGGACGCATCAGCCTGTCACACACAGAAAACTCATTTACACTCTACTTCTCCAGTTTTGACTACGAGGACCAACAACATACGAGATACCAGTTCTATCTGGAAGGAGCCGACAAAGACTGGCGGACGCCAACCACCCTGCACGCCATAGACTATAACAACCTGGCGCCAGGCACTTACACCTTTCACCTGCGCATAGCCGGCACCGGCCTGGAGACCACGCTCACCATTACCATCCGACAACCTTGGTACAACACGTGGTGGGCATGGTTAATCTACCTGATAGCCATCACTGCCATCACCGTCATAGGACACAAAATATGGAAAGAACGCTTCACGCTGCACCAGCAGATGAAACTGGAGAAAGAAGTAGCCGACTTCCGCATCAACTTCTTCACACAGGTCGCTCATGAATTCCGCACGCCACTGGCAATCATACAGGGAGCCGTAGACAAGATGGCTGAAGAGGCGAGTGTCTCGAAGAAGACCAGCCAGACAGCCATCAGGGGTGTGAAGCGACTGACACAACTCATCAACCAACTCATGGAGTTCAGGAAGGTGAATACCGACAACCTGCACCTGAGCATAGAGTCTGGCGACATCGTGAGTTTCGTGAGGAACATCTACCAAGATTTCTGGGGAACAGCCCAACAGAAAGACTTGTCGCTCACCTTCACCCCCTTCGATAAAAGATTCGATACCATGTTCGACCGACACATTGTAGACACCATCTGCTATAATCTGATGAGCAATGCCGTAAAGTACACGCCACAAGGCGGCAACATCAGTGTAAAACTCAAGCAAGACGGCGACTGGCTGTTGCTGAGCGTCGAAGACTCTGGCAAAGGCATACAAAAAGAGAGTCAGGAACTCTTGTTCCAGCCCTTCATGCACGGCTATGCCTCACAAGGCGGCATGGGCATAGGCCTCTATACAGCCAACAAGATGGCACAGGCACACAAGGGACAGTTGACTTACTCGGCATCAGAGGAACTGGGCGGTGCGAAATTCACATTCAGATTTCCCTGCCAGACAGACTATTATGACACTTCTGACATCAAAAGCCTGACAGCCATCAGCAACAAGGTGACAGAGAAAGTTGCCACAGAAGAGTTTATCAAAGAGCCCCTGCCCCTGTCGCTCAACGAACAGCGTATTATCGTCATCGAAGACGATCCCGACATGCTAGATCAGATCAAAAGCGAGATAGGCATATACTTCAAGGTGGAAGGCTATACCAGCGGTATAATAGGGCTGGAAGCCGTAGAGACAAGCAAACCAGCACTGCTCATTTGCGACGTGATGCTACCCGACATAAACGGTTACGAGATTGTCAGACAGATCAAGTCGAAAGGACGCGGCAACAATATGCCTATCATCATGCTGACGGCTCTCGACGATGAACAACAACAGATAAAAGGATACAAGGCCGGTGCCGACGACTATATGGTGAAGCCCTGTAACTACCATGTGCTCATGGCACGCATCATCCAGCTCATACGCTGGCAACAAAGCCAGGCACAACCCACACCCACCAACGATGACCCCACACAGGAAGTGGAAGGACTGGCTGCTCCCATACTGACAAGCCATACCGACAAGCGGTTATTGGACAATATCAATATCATAATTGCACAGCACATCAATGACCCCGACTTCACGGTCGAGGTCATGGCTGAACAATTAAAGATAGGACGCACCAAACTGTATGGTAAATGCAAAGAGTTGACAGGTCTTACTCCCAACAAGCTCCTCGTCAAGGAGCGCATGGAGGCAGCGGCAAGACTACTGTGCGAATACGATCTCAACATCTCAGAAATCAGTTTCAGGGTTGGCATACCTGATACATCCTATTTCAACAGATGCTTCAAGCAGCAATTCGGCATAACTCCATCGCAATACAAGAAAGAACATTGAATGGACGAGTATAGCTACTACTTCACACGCTCAAGGAATTCCACTTCCACGATTCTGAGTTCGCTCTTGGTCTCTGCTCCGCCCTTAGCTTTGAAGAGGTCCAGTTCTCCTGCAGCAGGTTCAGCCACCTCGACAATACCGCCAAAGGCATCCTCGTCCTTGCCCGCACCCTTTAGACGAATGGTTATCTCGGAAGTCTTGACTAACTTGCTTGGTTTCAGATGAACATAGCCCAACGAGCGCTCGGTGTCCCCGTGCCATATCAGCGTCTTGCCGGCATATATTTCCAGGGGATAACTGCGCAGGCGCCATCCGGAAAGTTTTATGCAGATGTCATCAATAGCAGTTTTCTTTGCCAAGCGATAGGTTATCCAAGCTGTAGAGGGCCTGCCGTCGTTCTTCCACTCGGAGAGTTCATTGTCATCGTAACTCTTGGAGGCATGTTCAGCGTCATAGCCTGCCTTGGCGGAAACAATCTCCACGCCACAGGCTTTTTCGGTATATGAGGGCGACAGCGGTGTTTCGCCACGGTCCAGACAGCCCTTCAGCGTAAGTTGCGGCAGATGGTCGCTCGCACCTGTCACCCCGCTATTGGCGGCAACCTTCTCACTCTTCACGCTGATATAGGCAGGACGTACACCATCGGCAGAGGCGGAGAGACGGATCTCGCCGGCATTGACGGTGCTACGCACCAGCACACGATTGACACCACACTCCACCGGCAGACTCATCTGTCCCACATAGTTGTCGGAAACATTTTTTGTTGCAGCAGCATCGAGCAGCCCCTCTGGACGGTTGTCATCAGGACGCTGCATGGCCTTATAGTCGCGGTTGGCAAGCCCTCCTATCCATTGGCCTTCACCCCACAGGTTGAAATGTATCATCCGGTCGTCGAGCGGACAGCGACGGCCTTCCTTATCTGTAACTTCTACCTCGAAAAGCGCCATGTCGGCACCGTCGGCCTTCATGCCTTCGGGATTCTCGATGGCCTTCAACCGCAGTTGATAAGGCTCCCCAGAAGTTTGAAGCGCATAGCGAGCCACTTCCTGCCCCCCGTTATAACCGATGGCCTCCAGCCTGCCTGGCTGCCACTGAATGGTATCTGTCGTAAAGAGGAAGCGATACTCCTGCTTGGCCACCGGAACGGCCTTGCCGTTGAGAAGCACGGCCACGCTGTCGGTATTAGAGACAATCATCACCGCCTTCTTCGTCTCGGGCTGATAGTTCCAATGCCCCACAATATAAATATGTGGTACCAGGTCGTCTACCCAGCCGTCCCACATCACCTGATGGGCATAATAGGCATCCTTAGGAATGCGCATGGCATCGGTCACACCACTCATGCGGTAGTTGGCCTCGCCGCGATGGTGGGTATTGGTGTCGGAGAAGACTATCTTCACGCCACCGCTGCTGACGCGCGTTCCCGTTCCGGGTCGTTCCTGCCAGTAGTCGTACCAACGGCGCACCATCTCACGGGCGAAGGCATCCATATTGTGGTTGTAGTCTGTGGCAGGCTTGCCGCGATAGAGCGGGCCGTCACCTTCTTTATGGAAAGGATAGCTCTGTTCATCCCAATATTTGCGGAGGCCCTCGTCACGACAATATTCCATAGCCCACATAGGATGCTTCTTCGACTTGTTGATGTATAACATCTCACCCCCGTACTCAGCCTCGTCGATGTCGAGCATCTCACGGCTGCCGATGGCACGTCCACCGTACGGATCGTAGGCATCGCGTATAGCCTTCATCTCAAGCATGTGCTCACGACTGATACTCTCGTTGCCACTTTCGTAGAAAAGTATCGACGGGTTGTTGCGATTGTAGATGATGGCATCGCGCATCAATGCCGTGCGCTGCTGCCAGCGCGGACCGGTCACGTCTTTCTCTGCATCGCCGGCAGGCATGGCCTGGAGGAGTCCCACACGGTCGCACGACTCAATGTCTTGCTTCCAGGGCGTGACATGCATCCAGCGCACCAGATTGCCACCCGACTTCACCATGAGTCCGTTGGAATAGTCGCTGAGCCACGCCGGCACGGAGAGTCCCACGCCTGGCCACTCGTTGGAGGTGCGCTGGGCATAGCCATGCATCATCAGCACGCGGTCGTTGAGCCATATCTTACCTTCGCCAAAATCAGTCTTGCGGAAACCGGTGCGCGTAATCACCTGATCATTCTTCGCACTGAGGTCCATGGGGTTCGCATCGGCACCGTTCTCTGCCAGATAGGTCTTGACAGTATAAAGATAGCCATATCCCCACGACCAGAAATGCAGGCCGTCAAGACTGCGGGCTATACGCACTGTGCGCGTCTCTCCTGGTTGCAGGGTTACGCTCTCTCCAGGAATAATGGCCGAAACGTAATTATCGGCATTGATGACACGGGCAAAAAGGCGGAAGGTACGGGGCTTGCTGTCTTCATTGCGCACCTGCGACTCGATATGTATCACTGCCTTACGCCCCGGAATGTCGAAGTCTGTGGCATAGATATATGTGCCTGTAGTGCCGAGATTACTATAGAGCGGCAGCGTCTGGTAGAGTTTGTCCGTGATATGTAGATAAACGTTCTTGGGAATGCCGCCATAGTTGGCATTAAAGTTACGGTCGTTCCATTGATAACGACTGTCGTACGCTCGTGAACGATAGGTCCAACTGTTGTCACAGCGCACGGCCAGTACGTTCTTGCCTTCTTTAATATAAGGTGTCAGATCGAAGCCGCAGGCCATCACGCCATTCTCGCTGTAGCCCAGATGCCGGCCATTGAGATAGAAGTCGGCGCCCTGGCGCACGCCTTCGAACTCGACAAACACTTTCTGGGCATCGACATCCACAGCCGAACGCTCAATGCAGAACGTCTTTCTATACCAAACGATGGTGTCAGTCAGATCAACAATATCCTTACGGAATGCCTCATCGCCATTGAAGGCGTATGGCAGTGTGACTCGCTTCCAACGGGAGTCGTCGAACGTCTCGTCGGCGGCCGACTTGAAGTCACCAACCGCCAACCGCCAGTCGCTGTTAAAATTTAACTTACGGCGGTCGGCAGCCGTGGCTGTCACCACCATCAGCCCCGTCAACAGGGCACACATCATCGTTTTTAATCTCATCATCTCTTGTTTGTTTTAGTGAAGTTTTCTGCAAAGATACGGTTTTATTTAGAAGCCAGGCAGAAGAATCGTACAAAAATTGAGAAAATAATCCGCAAGGCCACGAATTGCCTACACATTCTGCGAGAAAACCCTTGATTTTTGATAAAATACGTCAATGATTCTGCCTGTATGGAAAAAATTCACTATATTTGCAAACAGATTAAGACAACAAACTAAAAACTACGAAACAATGAAGAAAATCATGCTTACTATGATGGCACTGCTCATGGCAATGACCATCTCCGCTCAGAGTGAAAAGGCAAACGATGTGTTGAAAAACCTCTGCCTTGTCAACAACTATTTCATGGCCAAGTATGCCGACCCAACGCTGCCCACCAACGTCAACCGCATCCGTCCTTCGTCGCTTTGGACACGCGCCGTCTACTACGAGGGCCTCATGGCACTTCAGGAGATAGCACCAGACAATCGCTACCTGGACTACGCCGACCGTTGGGGAGCCTTCCATAAATGGGAGCCGCGCAACGGCGTGAAGACCAACGATGCCGATGACCAGTGCTGCGGACAGACCTACGCAGAACGCTTCTTCCAGACCAACGACATACAAAAGATTGCGCGCATCATCGTCAACCTCGACAACCAGATGCAAACACCCAATCCCAAAGTGAACAACGCCCTCTATGGTTGGTGGACATGGATTGATGCCATACAGATGGCTATGCCCCTTTACATGCAGATTGCCAAGGCAACAGGAAACAGGAAATATGCCGACCACGCCATGCGCATGTACACATGGAGCCGCGACACCCTTGCCGGCGGACTCTTCAACAAGAAGGAAGGTCTCTGGTGGCGCGATGCCGACTACGTGGCACCCTATAAGACCCCCGATGGCAAGAACTGCTACTGGAGCCGCGGCAACGGTTGGGTATATGCTGCCCTCGTGCGCTGCATGAACTACCTCTCGCCCAAAGACAAATACTACAAAACACTTAAGAAGGACTTCATCCTCATGAGCGAAGCACTCAAGGCTTGCCAACGACAGGAGGACGGTCTGTGGAACCCCTCGCTCGTGAGCTATGCTGACTACGGCGGCAAGGAGATGACGGGCACCGCACTCTTCCTCTACGGCATGGCATGGGGCATACAGAAAGGCATACTCAAGGCCAAAGACTACCAGCCCGTATGCGACCGTGCATGGGAAGCACTCGTGCGCGACTGTGTACATCCTGACGGCTTCCTCGGCTGGAATCAGGGTACTGGCAAGGATCCCTCTGCCGGTCAGCCCTTGTCGTACACCAAGGTGCCCGACTTCGAAGACTACGGCACAGGCTGCTTCCTGCTCGGCGGCTCGGAATATTACAAATTAGTGAAATAACAGCTATGAGAAAATATGTATTCCTCTTAGTTGCTTTGGTCGCCGGCACAGCCTACGCCCAGCGTACAACAGAGTGCCTGGACTTCGGATGGGAGTTCCGTCTGAACGACACAGGCGAGTGGCGCAAGATTGACGTGCCCCACGACTTTCAGATAGAACAGCCGTGGGTGGCACCCGCTGCTGACGAAAAGGCCGACAACACCGACGTGGCTGCCAACATCAAGAGCCGGCTCTCCAGCCGTGGCTTCAAGGAAATGGGCAAGGGCTACTACCGCTACCACCTTACCCCTGCCGCAGGACTCAAGGGGCAGCGCGTGCTACTCGACTTCGAAGGCATCATGTACACGGCCGACGTGTTGGTCAACGGCAAACTCGTAGGCGGCACGACCTATGGCTACGTAGGCTTTGAAATCGATGTCACCAATGTCTTGAAATATGGCGAGGACAATCTCATCGAAGTTATTGCCGACACCCGCGAACCAGGCAATTCCCGCTGGTACACGGGTGGAGGACTGATTCGCAGCGTGCGTCTGGTCAGCACGCCACAGGATCAGTACTTCAACCGTCACCCGCTTTACATCACTACGCGCGACAACCGCTACGTCAGTGCCTCAGTAGAGTTCACCAACCGCACCAAGGACAAGGTCACACGTATGGCCATAGAAGTCACAGCACCTGACGGCTCGACTGTATGTACCGACACTGTCGACGTACCCCGTCACCGTGGCACCCGCCATCAGGAGGAGCGTGTACTGAGCGATTGCGAGATTTCCTCTCCTCAAATCTGGGACATTGACACGCCACGCCTATATACCCTCAAAGTGCAGATGCTGCGAAACGATGGTACCATCGCCGACGAGGCATGCGACCAATTCGGATTACGTACAATAGAGATTGGGCCTGAATACGGCTTGAAGCTCAACGGACGCAAAGTGCTCCTCAAGGGCTATGCTAACCACCACACGCTGGGTGCCCTTGGAGCTGCCGCCTACCCCAAGGCCATCGAGAAGCGAATCCTGCTGATGAAGCAGTTTGGCATAAACCACATCCGCACCTCGCACAACCCCTACAGCCGCGACTTCATCCGCCTCTGCGATAAGCACGGTATACTTGTCGTCGACGAACTCTATGACAAGTGGACACGCCAGCACACGGGAGGCAAGGTGCCCTTTGAACAGCAGTGGCAGTACGACGTGCCCGAATGGATAAAACGCGACCGTAATTCACCGTCGGTCATTCTTTGGAGCCTCGGCAACGAGTTACAGCAAGACCCCAACCAGCCGTTCAACGACTTCGGCGTAACCATGTATCGCCTGCAGAAAACACTCTTGCAGCGCTATGACTCCACACGTCTCGTCACCGTGGCCATGCATCCGCGCTATCGCAACTGGCAGACCGACTCGCTCCCCCACGACCTGGCAATGATTACAGACATTCAGGCCTACAACTACCGATATATGTACTTCCCTGGCGACTCTCGACGCTTCCCCTGGATGACTTTCTATCAGAGCGAGGCATCCATCTCTGCCATGGGACAAAACTTCTTCGAGATGAATCTCGACCGCGTCATGGGACTTGCCTACTGGGGAGCCATAGACTATCTGGGCGAAAGCCAAGGATGGCCAGCAAAGGGCTGGGCACAGGGCGTATTTGACATTTCACTCGAACCCAAGCCTAAGGCCTACTATATGCGTTCCTTCTTCGTGCCTGACGAACCGATGGTCCACATAGCCGTCGTTGAGTCGAAGAACAGCGTCATGTGGAACGGTGTTCAGACGGGCAACGATGGCATGAGCGACCACTGGAACCGACAGCCAGGCTCAAAGTTAAGTCTCATAACATATACCAATGCTGACGAAGTTGAGCTTCGGCTCAATGGCAAAAGCCTCGGACGCAAAAGTAACCCCAAGAGCGACACCAAACAGCGCAATGCCATCCGTTGGGACAACGTTGACTATGCAGACGGCCGCTTATTAGCCATTGCCTATATTGGAGGTAAGGACGTAGCCCATCACCAAATAGAGACCACGGGTAAGGCCACCAAACTCAGCGCACTGCCAGAAGATGTCGCATGGCAGGCTGACGGCACCGACCTGATGCATGTTCGCATAGAGGCGATTGACTCGAAGGGGCGTCGTGTACCAATGGCGCAAGATGAGCTGACCTTCACCATCGAGGGCGATGCCAGTATCGTGGCTGTAACCAATGGCGACATTAACTCCGAAGAACTCAATGCCACCAACCACCGGCGTCTCTGGAATGGCTCAGCAATGGTTATCCTCCGCGCAGGGAAGACACCGGGTAAAATTACACTCAAAACATCATCGCCCGCCTTCAAGACGATTACCACCAAATTGGTAACGAAATGATAAAGCATTGACAAAATAAAAAACTGCGCTACCGTTTGGTAGCGCAGTTTTTATATTAAGTATAATTCCTTGGAGAAAATTATTCTGCCTTAGGAGCTTCCTCAGCCTTAGCCTCCTCAGCAGCAGGAGCTTCAGCAGGAGCAGCGGTCTCTGCAGGAGCAGCAGCCTCAGTCTTTGCACCAGAACGACGCGAACGGCGTGTAGCCTTCTTCTTAACGTCCTTGGCCATTGCCTCATCAAAGTCTACGAGTTCGATGAAACAAATCTGAGCAGCATCACCCTGACGTGTACCAAGCTTGATAATACGAGTATAACCGCCTGGACGATCACCTACCTTGGCAGAAACCACTCCGAAGAGTTCCTTGATGGCTTCTTTATTCTGCAAGTAGCTGAATACTACACGGCGTGAATTAGTAGAATCCTCCTTAGACTTAGTAATCAGGGGCTCTACATACTTCTTCAGGGCCTTAGCCTTTGCGACGGTCGTAGTGATTCTTTTGTGCATAATCAAAGAGATTGCCATGTTTGCAAGCATAGCACTACGATGAGATGCAGTACGACCGAGATGGTTGAATTTTTTATTATGTCTCATTGTTGTTTACTTGTTATTGGGCAAGAAGCAAGTCAACACTTACTCCTTGTCCAGTTTATATCTTGAAATGTCAGTTCCAAACGACAGATTCAGACTCTCGAGCAAATCATCAAGCTCAGTGAGCGATTTCTTACCGAAGTTGCGGAACTTCAGGAGATCGGTCTTATTATACTGTACCAAATCACCAAGCGTCTCTACATCAGCAGCCTTCAGACAGTTGAGTGCACGAACAGAGAGGTTCATGTCTACAAGACGGGTCTTAAGCAACTGACGCATGTGAAGCACCTCCTCGTCAAACTCCTGGTTGGTCTCAGCCTCAGAAGTTTCAAGAGTAATCTTCTCATCAGAGAACAGCATGAAATGATAAATCAGTATTTTTGCAGCCTCCTTAAGGGCATCCTTCGGGTGGATGGAACCATCCGTAGTAACTTCGAGTATCAGTTTGTCGTAGTCGGTTTTCTGTTCAACACGATACGGCTCCACAGCATACTTTACGTTACGAATCGGCGTATAGATAGAGTCGATTGCAATTACATTAACATCGGTGCAGAACTCGCGATTCTCATCAGCGGGTACATATCCACGACCTTTGTTAATAGTAAGGTCAATCTGCATCGAAGCCTTGGAATCTAAATGACAAATCACCAAATCGGGATTTAACACTTCAAATCCAGTCAGATACTTGCCGATGTCACCGGCTTTGAATTCGGTAGAATTCTCGACCGTGATACTGACTTTCTCGTTCTCGAATTCTTCTACTACTTGCTTGAACCGAACTTGTTTCAGGTTCAAGATAATGTTGGTCACATCTTCCTTTACACCAGGTACAGACGAGAACTCATGCTCAACACCCGAAATCTTGATAGTGTTGATGGCATAGCCCTCAAGTGATGAAAGAAGAATGCGGCGCAAGGCATTACCAATAGTAACACCAAAGCCTGGCTCCAATGGACGGAATTCGAACTTGCCGAATTTGTCCGAAGCTTCCAACATTACGACTTTATCAGGTTTTTGAAATGCTAATATCGCCATTAATTTAATGATTTAGTTCTTAGAGTACAACTCAACGATTAACTGCTCCTTAATATTCTCAGGGATGTCAGCACGCTCCGGCTTATGCAGGAACTTACCACCTTTGACATTCTCATCCCACTCAATCCAAGGATACTTGCTGTGATTGAAACCAGCGAGGGCAGCCTCAATTACTTCGAGTGACTTAGACTTCTCGCGAACAGCAACCACCTGACCAGGCTTCACAGCGAAGGAGGGGATGTTCACGACCTGACCATCAACCGTAATGTGTTTATGGCCAACGAGCTGGCGGGCAGCAGCACGCGTCGGGGCAATACCCAGACGGAATACCACATTGTCGAGACGACTCTCAAGGTTCTGCAGAAGGACCTCACCAGTGATACCCTCAGCCTTGGCGGCCTTCTCAAACATATTACGGAACTGACGCTCAAGCACACCGTATGTGTACTTAGCCTTCTGCTTCTCTGCCAGCATGACAGCATACTCCGACATCTTACGACGACGGTTATTGCCATGCTGTCCCGGGGGGAAGTTCCTACGGGACAAAACTTTGTCTGCGCCAAAGATGGGCTCTCCAAATCGACGCGCAACTTTTGATTTCGGTCCTAAATATCTTGCCATAATTAAATAAAAAAAATCTTTGTTCGTTATTACCGTTGTTATTAAACACGACGACGCTTCGGAGGACGGCAGCCATTATGCGGCAGTGGAGTAACATCAACAATCTCCATCACCTCAATACCAGCGCCATGGACGGCACGAATAGCCGACTCACGACCGTTACCCGGACCTTTAACGTATGCCTTGACTTTGCGGAGACCAAGATCATAAGCAACCTTGGCACAATCCTCTGCAGCCATCTGAGCAGCATAAGGCGTATTCTTCTTTGAACCACGGAAACCCATCTTACCAGCTGAAGACCAAGAGATAATCTGACCCTCGTCGTTAGCCAAAGAAACGATAATATTATTAAAAGAACTATGAACGTGGAGCTGACCAATTGCATTGACTCTCACGTTTCTTTTCTTGGAAGTGACTGTTTTCTTTGCCATAATAATTAAAACTCTTAATTTCTAAACCTTAATTCTTAATTACTTTGTGGCCTTCTTCTTGTTTGCAACAGTCTTCTTCTTTCCCTTACGGGTACGAGCATTGTTCTTTGTGCTCTGTCCGCGAACAGGAAGACCATTACGGTGACGCACACCACGATAGCAACCAATATCCATCAGGCGCTTGATGTTCAACTGAATCTCACTGCGGAGATCACCTTCAACTTTGAATTCAGCACCGATAATTGCACGGATTTTAGCAGCCTGATCGTCACTCCATTCGCTGACTTTCAAGTCACGGCTCACGCCGGCTTTATCCAATATCTTTGCTGAACTACTTCGACCGATACCATAGATATAGGTCAATGCGATTTCGCCACGCTTATTCTGGGGCAAATCTACTCCAACAATTCTTATTGCCATTGTTAATTAATAAATAAAAATTACCTTAAAAAATTCAATTAGCGCTAAAAAGCATGCAAAGGTATGAAAAATTTTCGATAATCACGCCTTATTTATGCTTATTTAACATTAACCCTGACGCATTTTATACTTCGGGTTCTTCTTGTTGATAACAAACAGACGACCCTTGCGACGTACTATCTTGCAGTCCGGGGTGCGCTTCTTCAATGATGCTCTTGTCTTCATATTAATTACAATTAATTATTTGTATCTAAATACAATTCTTCCTTTAGTGAGGTCATACGGACTCATCTCCACCTTGACCTTGTCACCAGGCAAAATCTTGATATAGTGCATACGCATCTTCCCAGATATATGGGCAATAATGGGTACACCATTCTCCAACTCCACGCGAAACATTGCATTCGACAATGCCTCAACTATCGTTCCATCCTGTTCAATAGCACCTTGTTTTGCCATGCCTTGCTTAATATTTTATTCCTTCTATCTTTTCAACTTCTTCAAATGAAGACAATATCTCCGCCTTGCCCCGCCTGACAACTATAGTGTGCTCAAAATGAGCAGCCGGTTTACCATCACGGGTACGTATTGTCCAACGGTCTTCATCAAGCCATATATCACGACGACCCATTGTAACCATTGGTTCTATAGCAATACACATACTCGACTTCAACATAACCCCATTGCCTCGTCGGCCATAGTTGGGCACCTGCGGATCTTCGTGCATCTCACGACCAATACCATGACCGGTCAACTCACGAACGATGCCATAGCCCTGCGCTTCACAATGCGACTGGACTGCATAGCTGATATCACCCAGATGATGACCCGCTACGGCATTTTCAATACCCAGATACAGCGACTCTTTCGTTGTCTTAAGCAACTGCCTGACTTCTTCTGGCACTTCACCCACACAGAACGTATAGCATGAGTCACCGTTAAAGCCGTTAAGCAGAGTGCCACAATCTACGGAGATGATGTCACCCTCCTTGAGTACGGTCTGTTCATTAGGCACGCCGTGCACTACAACGTCGTTGACCGACGTACAAATGCTGGCAGGAAACGGTCCTCCGTAAGGATTCGGGAAACCCTTGAAGGTAGGGATGGCACCGTGGTCACGTATGAACTCATCGGCAATCCTGTCCAACTGGAGGGTCGTTACACCGGGCTTTATATATTTGGCTAATTCGCCAAGCGTTTTACCAACAAGTTGGTTCGCTTGGCGCATTAGCTCAATTTCATCTTCAGTCTTCAGAAATATCTTCATAGAAGAATATTAATAAGCCGCCATACCACGTCCGTGGATACGACCGGAACTCAGCAGGCCATCATAATGGCGCATGAGCAGGTGACTCTCAATCTGCGCGAGTGTGTCGAGCACCACACCGACAAGAATCAACAGAGAAGTTCCGCCGAAGAACTGAGAAAAAGCGTCTTGAACATTCAGCAGACTGGCAAGAGCCGGCATCACGGCAATGAAGGCGATGAAGAGCGATCCCGGCAATGTGATGCGTGACATCACAGTGTCGATATACTCTGCAGTTTCCTTGCCCGGCTTGACACCAGGAATAAAACCATTGTTACGCTTCATATCCTCTGCCATCTGCGTCGGATTCAAGGTGATTGCTGTATAGAAGTAGGTGAATGCTATGATCAGCACAGCAAAGACGATATTATATGTCCAACTGTGATGGTCGAGCATTGTACGTACAAACCAGCTTGCATTCTCAGGAGCAGAATACTGCACGATAGTCAACGGGATGAACATGATTGCCTGAGCAAAGATGATAGGCATCACGTTGGCAGCAAACAACTTCAGAGGAATATACTGGCGAGCACCACCATACTGCTTGTTTCCGACAAGACGCTTAGCATACTGTACAGGCACCTTACGGACACCCTGCACTAACACTATAGATGCGCATACAACTGCATAAAGAATGATAATCTCTACGAGGAACATCACCAAGCCACCACCGGTAATGGCAGTGAAACGAGATGTAACCTCCTGGATAAAAGCCTGCGGGAGGCGGGCAATGATACCAATCATAATGATCAGCGAGATACCATTTCCTATACCCTTATCAGTAATGCGCTCACCCAGCCAAAGGATGAACATACTTCCTGCAGAAAGGATGATAATGGCCGGAACCATGAATGCAGACCAAGAGATGCCTGATGCGAGGGCTGCACCTGATTGCACTTTCAGATTAATAAGATAACCCGGTGCCTGAAACAGCAGGATACCTACTGTCAGGTAACGGGTATAGGCACTAATCTTCTTGCGGCCACTCTCACCTTCGCGCTGCATCTTCTGGAAATAAGGCACAGCGACAGCGAGAAGCTGCATTACGATAGAAGCAGAGATGTAAGGCATGATTCCAAGTGCGAAAATTGACGCATTGGAAAATGCACCACCAGAGAACATATCGAGCAGCGACATCAGACCGCCTGCAGTCTGCGACTGGAGTTTATCCAACATGGCCGGATTGATACCAGGAAGTACCACAAACGAGCCGAAACGATAAATCGCTACAAAGAGAAGAGTGATCAGAATGCGCATGCGCAAATCCTCAATCTTCCAAATGTTCTTTAGTGTCTCTATTAACTTCTTCATCTTGTTTAGATTGTTGTTGCGTTTCCACCGACGGCTTTAATAGCCTCTTCTGCTGTCTTAGAGAAAGCATTAGCCTCTACATCGACCTTGGCCTTCAGTTCACCGTTACCGAGAATCTTCACCAATTCCTTACCATTGGTCAGACCAGCAGCAACAAGCTCTGCTATGCCAATCTTTGTGAGGTTCTTTTCCTCAGCAAGTTTCTGGAGAGTAGAAAGGTTCACTGCGAAGTACTCCTTGTGGTTGATATTCTTGAAACCACTCTTCGGGAGACGGCGCTGCAGTGGCATCTGTCCACCTTCGAAACCAATCTTCTTCTTATAACCAGAACGAGCCTTGGCACCCTTGTGACCACGAGTAGAAGTACCACCAAGACCAGAACCTGGTCCACGGCCAATACGACGACGTGAGTGGGTAGAGCCTTCAGCCGGCTTTAAATTATTCAGTTTCATAATCGGATCTACTTTTTAATTGTTGTTATTAGTCGATAACGGTCACCAAGTGATGAACCTTGTGAATCATGCCACGGATAGAAGGAGTATCTTCCACCTCAACAACCTGAGAGATCTTGCGCAGGCCAAGGGCCTCGAGCGTACGCTTCTGATCCACGGGATAACCGATCTTACTCTTAATCTGTTTTACCTTAATTGTTGCCATGTCAAAATCTCCTTTATCCTCTAAATACTTTTTCCATACTGATACCACGTGTGCCAGCTACTGTATAGGCATCGCGCATCTGGCACAGAGCCTCAATGGTAGCCTTGACAAGGTTGTGGGGGTTAGAAGAACCCTTGGACTTGGCAAGCACGTCCTTGACACCAACGCTCTCGAGCACGGCGCGCATAGCACCACCGGCCACAAGTCCCGTACCGGCAGCAGCCGGCTTGAGGAACACCTTGGCACCGCCGAAGCGAGCTTCCATCTCATGAGGGATAGTACCCTTGAGCACAGGCACCTTTACGAGATTCTTCTTGGCTGCCTCGACACCCTTGGCAATAGCTGCTGTCACTTCACCAGCCTTGCCCAGACCCCATCCGATGATACCGTTGCCGTCACCGACCACGACGATAGCTGCGAATGTGAAGGTGCGACCGCCCTTTGTTACCTTTGTAACACGGTTGATGGCAACCAGTCTGTCTTTCAACTCTACGTCACTATTTACTTTAACTTTGTTCATTGCCATAATCGTTTAGAAATTAAGTCCACCTTTACGTGCAGCATCGGCCAGAGACTTCACACGGCCATGATAGAGATAGCCGTTACGGTCAAAGACGACTGCGGTCACACCAGCCTCCTGAGCCTTCTTGGCCACCAGTTCGCCGACCTTCTCGGCCTGCTGAATCTTGGGCATAGCCTCAAGACCGAGGGAAGATGCCGATGCAAGTGTTTTACCTTCCAAATCATTGATCACCTGAGCATAGATCTGCTTGTTGCTGCGGAAAACGCTCAGACGAGGACGCTCAGCTGTGCCGAACACGCTCTTGCGAATTCTATATTTAATCTTAATTCGTCTTTCTACTTTCTTCGTTGTCATAATCTTGAATTCTTAATTCTTAATTCTTAATTCTTAATTACTTCGCTGATGCCGACTTACCCGACTTACGACGGATAACCTCACCCTTGAACAAGATACCCTTTCCTTTGTAAGGCTCAGGCATACGGAAAGAACGAATTTTGGCACAAATCAGACCGAGCAGCTGCTTGTCGCACGACTCCAGGATGATCTGAGGATTCTGGTTACGCTCAGACTTGGTCTCAACCTTCACCTCCTTGGGGAGCTGCAGGAAGATAGGGTGAGTATAACCGAGAGAGAACTCGATAATATTACCCTGATTAGACACACGGTAACCAACACCGACAAGTTCCATCTCCTTCTTATAGCCCTCACTTACACCTACCACCATGTTGTGGACGAGTGCGCGATAGAGACCGTGGAAAGCCTGCTTCTGCTTGATGTTCACAGGGCTGTTCTCGTCAATCTCGAAAGCAACGTGTCCGTCTTCCATCTTCATGATGATAGAAGCGTCGACCTTCTGTGAAAGTTCCCCCTTCGGACCCTTTACGGTAACGACACCGTTCTTATCCTGAGTAACTGTAACGCCAGCGGGGATACTAATTGGCAATTTTCCTATTCTTGACATATTCTATCCTCCAATTAATATACATAGCAAAGAACCTCACCACCAATCTTAAGGTCAGAGGCCTCCTTGTCTGTCATTACACCTTTGGACGTGGATAAGATGGCAATACCAAGTCCGTTAATTACTCGCGGCATGTCCTTGTAGCCAGTGTACTTACGAAGACCTGGCGTAGACACTCTCTTCAGGCACTTAATGGCGTTAGCCCGTGTAACCGGGTCGTACTTCAAGGCAACCTTGATGGTGCCCTGAGGGCCATCCTCTACGAACTTATAGTTCAGGATGTAGCCCTTCTCGAAGAGGATCTTGGTAATCTCCTTCTTCAAGTTAGACGCAGGAACCTCTACGACACGGTGATGTGCCATGATGGCGTTTCTGAGTCTGGTCAGAAAATCTGCTATTGGATCTGTCATATAAAAATGTTTTAATTGATCGGGACTGCCCCGACAATATTAATAAATAAGATGTCTCTTCCTATTATGCATTATGCATTGTAATCACCAGCTGGCCTTCTTCACACCAGGAATCAGACCGCTCGATGCCATCTCACGGAACTGGATACGGGAGAGGCCGAACTGACGCATATAGCCCTTTGGACGACCAGTAATCTTGCAACGGTTGTGCAGACGGATGGGGTTGGCGTTCTTGGGGATGCTCTGCAGTTTGCGAGCAGCCTCATATGCCTCTGCCGGATCCTCAGCCGTGGCAATCACCTTCTTCAGGGCAGCACGCTTCTCTGCGTAACGTGCCACGAGCTTGGCGCGCTTAACCTCGCGGGCCTTCATTGATTCTTTTGCCATATCTCTTAATCGTTTTTAGCGTTCTTGAATGGGAGACCAAAGGCCTTGAGCAAAGCATAGCCCTCCTCGTCGGTCTTAGCCGTAGTCACGAAGGTAATGTTCATACCCTGAATACGATCCACAGAGTCGATGTTGATCTCGGGGAAGATGATCTGCTCCTGGATACCCAGCGTATAGTTGCCACGGCCGTCGAACTTAGTAGCGATGCCCTTGAAGTCGCGGATACGCGGCAGTGCGATGCGCACCAGTTTCTCAAGGAACTCGTACATGCGCTCACGACGCAGAGTGACCATCACGCCGATAGGCATCTTCTTACGGAGCTTGAAGTTGGCGATATCCTTCTTAGAATATGTTGCCACTGCCTTCTGACCGCAAATAGCGGAAATCTCATTAATGGCCACCTCGATAATCTTCTTGTCCTGAGTGGCATCTCCCAGACCCTGGTTGATGACAATCTTCTTCAGAACGGGAATCTCCATCGAAGAACCATAGTTGAACTGCTTCTGCAGGGCAGGAGCAATCTGCTCCTTGTAGACCTGCTTTAACTGTGCTGTATTTGCCATTACTTAATCTCCTCCCCTGACTTTTTAGCGATACGTACAACCGACTTACCCTCGCGCTTGATGGCCACACGGGTAGCCTTGCCGCTCTTAGGATCAATCAGACTGATGTTTGAAATATGGATGGGGGCTTCCACCTTCTCAAAGCCACCCTGAGGATTCTTGGCACTGGGCTTTGCACTCTTGCTGACGATGTTCACACCCTCAACGATAGCGCGCTGCTTCTCGGTCAGGACCTTCAGCACCTTGCCAGTCTTACCCTTGTCCTCACCAGACAGGACGATGACTGTATCATTTTTCTTAATCTTGAACTTTGCCATTTCTTCTAATCAATTAAATATTAAAGTACCTCAGGTGCCAAAGAAACGACCTTCATGTTCACTGCACGGAGCTCACGGGCAACAGGGCCGAAGATACGGCTGCCACGGAGTTCGCCGGCGTTGTTCAGCAACACACAGGCATTGTCGTCGAAACGGATGTACGAGCCATCGGCGCGACGGATTTCCTTCTTTGTGCGAACAACCAAAGCCTTAGATACTGCACCCTTTTTCACATCACTTGTAGGGATTGCGTTCTTGATAGATACGACAATGATATCACCTACACTGGCATAACGGCGCTTGGTACCACCCAGCACACGGATGCAGAGAGCCTCGCGAGCACCGCTATTGTCAGCAACTGTAAGTCTTGATTCTGTTTGTATCATAATTACTTAGCCTTTTCAACGATTTGTACTAATCTCCATCGCTTTGTCTTTGACAGAGGACGGGTTTCCATAATAAGAACGGTGTCGCCTACATTGCACTCATTCTTCTCGTCATGAGCATGGTATTTCTTTGTCTTCTGGACAAACTTACCATAAATCGGGTGCTTCTCCTTGAACTTGGCAGCGATAACAATGGTTTTATCCATCTTGTTGCTGATAACGACACCCTGTCTTGTCTTTCTTAAATTTCTTGTTTCCATCTGGACCATTGTTATTTGTTAAGTTCTCTCTGATGAAGTTCTGTTTTCATACGTGCGATGTCACGACGAGTAGTCTTAATCTGAGATGGATTCTCAAGGGGTGAGATAGCATGGTTCAACTTCATCTGGTTGTACTTGGCAACCTCAGCCTCAATACGCTCGGCCAAATCCTTGGTCTCGAGTTCTCTTACTTCTTTAATCTTCATACTCTAATTAAGCGTTTTTATCGTAATCACGTCTTACTACAAACTTAGTCTTCACAGGCAGTTTCTGGGCACCGAGACGGAGAGCCTCCTTGGCGATGTCGAAAGGAACGCCTTCCACTTCAAAGAGAATACGACCGGGAGTCACGGGAGCAACCCATCCTGCGGGATCACCCTTACCTTTACCCATTCGGACGTCTGCAGGCTTGCGGGTGATGGGCTTATCGGGGAAGATGCGAATCCACACCTGACCCTCACGGTTCATGTAGCGGTTAATGGCAACACGTGCTGCCTCAATCTGGCGGCTGTCAATCCACTTGGCATCCATTGTCTTAATACCGAAGCTACCGAAAGCCAACGTTGTACCTCTGTGGGCGTCGCCCTTGTTGCCGCGACCGTCCTGAGGCCTTCTATATCTAACTCTCTTAGGCTGTAACATAATAATCTTCTTCCTTTAAACGATTTTTACTTCTTCTTGTTACGGAACTTTCTGTCACCGCCACGACCGCCGCCGTTAGAACGACCGCCAGTCTTCTCCTGAGTGAAGTTAGGCGCAAGGTCAACCTTGCCATAGACCTCACCGCGACAAATCCACACCTTGATACCCAGCAGGCCAACCTTTGTCAGGGCCTCGGTGTGACAGTAGTCGATGTCGGCACGGAAGGTGTGCAACGGTGTGCGACCTTCCTTGATCATTTCGCTGCGGGCGATTTCTGCTCCGTTGAGACGACCGGAGATGAGCACCTTGATGCCCTCTGCTCCTGCGCGCATGGTGTTGGCAACAGCCATCTTGATGGCACGACGGTAAGCAATCTTACCCTCCACCTGGCGAGCGATGTTGTTTGCCACAATCGTTGCGTCGAGCTCCGGACGCTTTATCTCGAAAATATTAATCTGAATCTCCTTGTCGTAGAGCTTCTTCAGCTCTTCCTTCAGTTTGTCAACATCCTGACCACCTTTACCAATGACGATACCCGGACGAGCGGTGCAGATAGTGATGGTAACCAATTTCAGTGTGCGCTCGATGACAATCTTGGAGACGCTGGCCTTTGCCAGGCGCTCGTTGAGGTACTTGCGGATTTTCTGATCCTCTACAAGGTTATCTCCGAAGTTCTTGCCTCCGAACCAATTTGAATCCCAACCTCTGACGATACCAAGACGGTTGCTAATCGGATTAACTTTCTGTCCCATACTTATTCTTTTACATCATTAGTTTTAGCGTCAACAAACAGAGTCACGTGATTCGAGCGCTTACGGATACGGTATCCACGGCCCTGAGGTGCAGGTCTCATGCGTTTCATCGTGACGCCCTCGTCAACAAACACACGGGTGATGAACAATTCGCCATCCTCAGCCTTGCGGTCATTCTTGGCCTCCCAGTTAGCAATGGCCGAGCGGAGAAGTTTCTCCACGTCAGCAGCGGCAGCCTTCTTCGAGAATCTCAGCACGGCAAGGGCGCGGTTCACTTCCATGCCGCGAATCATGTCGACGACATAGCGCATCTTGCGGGGTGAGGAGGGGCAGCCTTTCAGTTTGGCAAAATATTGAGTTTTAAGTGCTGCTTTTCTTTCTTCAGCCTTAATATGTTTTCTTGCTCCCATTTTTAATTCTTAATTCTTAATTCTTAATTCCTAATTTACCCTGGGATTACTTCTTGTTACCGGCATGACCACCGAAGCGACGTGTAGGTGCAAACTCACCGAGCTTGTGGCCAACCATGTTTTCTGTAACGTAGACAGGGATAAATTTGTTACCGTTATGAACTGCAACAGTGTGTCCCACGAAGTCCGGGGAGATCATTGATGCTCTGGCCCATGTCTTGACGACATTCTTCTTACCACTCTCATTCATGGCGAGAATCTTCTTCTCGAGTGATACGTTGATGTACGGACCTTTCTTTAATGAACGACTCATAATTTATACTCTAATTAACTTCGTGATTACTTCTTGTTAGCTCTTTCAATGATGTACTTGTTTGAAAGCTTCTTCGGTGCACGTGTCTTCAGACCCTTTGCATACAAGCCCTTACGTGAGCGTGGGTGACCACCAGACTGACGGCCTTCACCACCACCCATCGGGTGATCATGCGGGTTCATGACAACACCACGGTTGTGCGGACGACGACCGAGCCAGCGGCTGCGGCCAGCCTTACCCGACTGCTCAAGGGCGTGGTCGGAGTTGCCTACGCTACCAACAGTAGCCTTACATGCAGAGAGAATCTGACGAGTCTCACCTGAAGGGAGCTTGATGACACAGTAACTACCTTCACGAGAAGTCAACTGAGCAAAATTACCTGCCGAACGAACGAGCTTGGCACCCTGGCCGGGACGCATCTCAATGTTGTGGATGACCGTACCGACGGGGATGTTGGCCAGCGGAAGGGCGTTACCCACCTCAGGCACAGCCTGAGAACCGGACATCACCGTTGCACCGACCTGCAGTCCATTAGGAGCAATAATATAACGTTTTTCACCATCAGCGTAGAAGAGCAGAGCGATACGAGCCGAACGGTTCGGATCATACTCGATTGTCTTAACTACAGCTGGAACACCATCCTTCTCTCGCTTGAAGTCGACCAGGCGATACTTCTTCTTGTGACCGCCGCCCATGTAGCGGACAGTCATCTTACCGGTGTTGTTTCGACCGCCGGTAGAACGCTTACCGTAAACGAGAGACTTCTCTGGCACGGATGCAGTAATATCCTCGAACGTGCCAATAATCTTGTGTCTTTGACCCGGAGTAACGGGCTTTAATTTACGTACTGCCATTTTTATTACTGAATATTGCTATAAAAATCAATTACATCGCCCTCCTTCAGAGTAACGATAGCCTTCTTGAACGCGTTCTTCTGACCCTTGATCAGGCCTGCCTTCGTATAGCGCGACGAACGCTTGCCGGCATAGCGAATCGTGTTCACACCAATCACAGTCACATTGTACAGACCCTCGATCTCCTTCTTGATCTCGATCTTGTTGGCCTCGGGCTTCACGATGAAGCCGTACTTGGTCTCAGCCTTCTTCGTACGCTCCTCGCCCTTCACCTTGTAGGTCTTCGACACGGATGTCTTGTCTGTAATCTTGGTCATCTTCTCAGTGACCAGGGGTTTAATGATAAATGCCATATCTGATGTCTCCTTTTACTTGTTTAAGATACCGTCGATAGCCTGCAAGGAATTCTCTGAAATAACGAGCACATCAGCATTCAGAATCTTATAAGTATTCACCTTTGATGCCTCCATCACCTCGGACTCCTGCAAGTTGCGAGCCGACAAATACACATTCTTGTCCGTAGCCGACATAAGGAAGAGCGACTTCTTGCCGTCCACCTTGAGATTCTTGGCGATATTCACGAACTCCTTTGTCTTGGGAGCCTCCATAGCGAAGTCCTCCACAACGACAATGGCATTCTCCTGAGCCTTGTAGCTCAGAGCCGACTTGCGGGCGAGAGCCTTCACCTTCTTGTTGAGCTTGAAACTGTAGTCACGGGGCTTCGGACCGAACACACGGCCACCACCACGCAACAGGGGTGAGTTGATATCACCGTGACGGGCACCGCCGCCACCCTTCTGGCGTCCGAGCTTACGTGTAGAACCAGAGATCTCGCTTCTCTCCTTAGACTTGGCTGTGCCCTGGCGCTGGTTAGCGAGATACTGCTTGACTGCCAGGTAAATAACGTGGTCATTAGGTTCAATGCCGAAGATAGCCTCGTTCAGAGTCACCTTTCTTCCGGTCTCCTGACCTTTGATATTCAATACGCTAACTTCCATTACTTCGTTACAATTACAGTTGAACCATTATAACCAGCAACACTGCCCTTCACGAGAATGAGGTTGTGCTCTGGAATTACCTTTAACACTTTGAGGTTTTGAGTAGTCACTCTGTCGCCGCCCATCTGGCCGCCCATGCGCATTCCCTTGAAAACCTTTGCGGGATACGAACAGGCACCGATAGAACCCGGCTTGCGCAGACGGTCGTCCTGACCGTGTGTCGACTGGCCGACACCACCAAAGCCGTGACGCTTCACGACACCCTGAAAACCTTTACCTTTAGACGTTCCGACAACGTCAACGAATTCGGCACCCTCGAAGATGTCTACCGTAACGGTGTCACCGAGGTTAAGTTCCTCGTTAAACTTGAACTCGGCCAAGTGGGCCTTCGGTGTCGTGTTAGCCTTCTTGAAGATACCCATCATTGCCTTGGTGGTATTCTTCTCCTTCTTCTCTCCGAAGGCGAGCTGAACGGCCTCATAGCCATCCTTCTCGACAGACTTCACTTGAGTGACAACACAAGGACCTGCTTCGATAACAGTGCACGGTACATTCTTACCGTCGGCACTGAAAACGGATGTCATTCCGATTTTTCTTCCAATTAATCCTGGCATTTCAGTCTTAAAATTTTAAATAAATGATTTATATATTGTTCCTTTCTAAGTGTCTCTCGCAACGGCGAAGCATACAAACCCACTTAAAAAGAAGACCGAAACTACTTCATTCCTGAAGGCTAAGTCGCTCTTTATCAGGGTATTGATGGCCTCAAAACCAGCGCAATACTCACTTTTGCGGGTGCAAAGGTACAATTATTTATGCAA
>Ga0326512_10000788_pt1 | contig 26685 bp, 23 predicted proteins | sample 1_2617_0518_D_FD_203652 | JGI IMG/M metagenome (GOLD analysis project Ga0326512, IMG submission 203652) | Bovine rumen microbial communities from UC Davis, California, United States - 1_2617_0518 | ecosystem: Host-associated > Mammals > Digestive system > Stomach > Rumen | place: USA...
CAGATATTACTTGGACATGCAAAGCACGTTCTAGTACACCTAATATGCTTACTTTTTCATGATCTGTTGATCCAGGATATCAACCACCTTCTGAAGTTACTTTAACTAATGTTACTACAAGTATTGGAACCGCTTCAGTAAGTGTATATATACAAGGTGCTTATACAGAAGTACAATATAGTAAAGATGGGTCTAATTGACAATCTAGTAATACTTTTAATGATTTAGTTCATAATCAAAGATATACTTTCTATGCAAGAGCAAGGAATAATACTTCTAGTTGGACAACTTCAGGTGGATATAGTGTAATAATACCAGGATATGCTCCTATTATTGAAACTATAACACTTGCTGTTGGAGATACAACTTGTACTTTTCCAACTTCAGGAAGCGGAATAACTTATGATAATGCTCAATATGCTCATGCAACTATTAAATATAGAGTAGAAGGTACTAGTAGTTGGGCCACTCTTACAACATTTGATTCACCAGCAATACTATTTGGATTAGATATAGTAACAACATATGAATATGAATATACTATTACAGATAGCGCCAATGGAGTTTCTAATACTGTAACAGGAACTTTTACAACAACAGGTCAATCAAAAGCAAGATTAAAAATAAATGGAACTTGGAAAAAAGGTAAAGTATTTTTAAAGAAAAATGGAGAATGAGTTGTAAGTAAAAAAATATTTATTAAGAAAAATGGTTCTTGGACTGAAACAAAAAATTAAGATAGATAGTTTTATCTATCTTCTTTTTATTTGGCCTAAAATAACTAATATAAAGAACCTATTTTTAATATAACTGTAGAAAAGAGATATTCTAAAAAAAGGAGGAAATATTATTATGGCAAAGAATCCTGTTAAATTCATAAAAATCACAAGAGATAAGTTAGCAAATTTACCTATTAAAGAAGGACAACTTATCTTTGTTACAGATACAAGTAAATTATATTTAGATGAAACTAATACATCAAGAATTCAAATAGATGGTAAAGATTTTAGCTATGGATTAACTATTAATGGAAATACAATAGGAATTCAAAAAGATGGCGGAAGTGCCTCAATAAATATTCCTGAATCGATTCCCGCATCTGATAAAGGTGCCAATAATGGGGTTGCTGAATTAGATGATAATGGAAGAATTCCAGTTTCACAATTACCTAGCTATGTAGATGATGTTTTAGAATATGCATCACTAGATCAATTCCCTGCAACGGGAGAGTCAGGAAAAATTTATGTTGCTCTTGACACTAATAAAACATATCGTTGGGGAGGAAGTGCTTATGTTGTTATAGCATCTGATCTAGCTCTTGGCGAAACTAGCTCAACTGCATATCGTGGAGATCGTGGTAAAATAGCATACGATCACAGTCAAACTCAACACGCACCTGTGTCCGCGCAAGAAAATGTAATAGAGACAATTAAAACAAATGGAACTACTTTAACTCCAGACGCAAACAAAGCTGTAGATATTGTAATTCCATATTTTACTATATCATAGAAAGGAGAGCTAATATGTATAGAATTAAAAATAAAAATATCTTTTTAAATCGAGGAGATAAAATAACTATTCATATAGTAAATAACAGTGATAATTTTAGAGTTGGTGATTATCTAACTTTTTATATATGTGAAGAAGGTAATTATGAGAATGTTCTTCTACAAAAAAGAATCGATATAGATGATAATATTGATACAGTAGATATTCATTTAACTTCAGAAGAAACAAGACTAGGAGAACCATTAAAAAATGGCCATAAAATTTATTGGTATGAAATTGAATTGAACGGAGATACAACTCTAGTTGGACATGATAGCAATGGTCCTAAACAATTTATTTTATATCCAGAGGCTATAGGAACAGAAGGAGGTAGTGTATAATATGGCAGAAACAGTTATGGGCAACATGCTTGCTCTTGATAATGAAATTGATGTTGATGTATATGCAAGAGGTGAAGATGGAAGAGGAATAGTTTCTGCAACTATTCAATATGCAACTAATTCTAGTGCATCAGAACATCCTACTTCAGGTTGGGGAGATACTATACCTGTTGTTACTCAAGGAAATTATCTTTGGGAAAAAATAACTTATACATATATAGATGATACCACTTTTGAATCTTACTTAAGTATTTACATTGCACAAGATGGAGTTTCTATAACTAGTGTAGATGCAAAATATCAAGAAGGAGAAAGCGGAACTACTGCTCCTAGTGGATATTGGTCTCCAACTATAGTGGCAGCCGCACCTGGAAAATATTTATGGACTAAATTAACAATTAATTATTCAAATAGCACAAGTGAAGATAAATTGTTCTGTTCTTATATGGGAGAAAATGGAGCAGTTTTTACTCCTGCAGTAAGTGCAGAAGGAATTATTTCATGAACTAATGACAAAGGATTACCAAATCCAACTGCTAGAAATATTAAAGGACCTAAGGGAGACCAAGGAGATCCTGGTGTTAGCCCTGTAGCTAATATTTCTAAAACAGGAAGTGTTGCTACAATTACAATTACAGACGCTTCTGGAACTACAACAGCTACTGTTTCAGATGGAGAAGGAGACATGTCTAAGTCTGAATTTGTATATGAAGGCGGAACAGGACAGGTTTTAAATTCTAAGTCTATTGATGGCGTTGCATTAGATGATACCGCAACTACAGGTGTAATATGGACTTGCGATAAAATCAAAACTAATACTTCATCTCAAATTGCGGATGAAGGAGTTACCACTCTATGTGGCACTACAGTTCCTTCTAGTGATTTAGGAAAAAATGGGGATATTTATATTCTTATAGATTAGGAGGTAAAATTGTATGGCTTATATAGAACATCCAGAAGTCGATGGTAGCGGTTATTCAAATGTAGCCTTAACTGTTGGTATGGAATTAGATTCCGTATCTCGTGGAGGAGAAAATAATGACTATGTATATATTAGATACCGTATTTATGGTTATAATACGAGTTCTTGGTCTTATAACAGTATAGTTTTTTGATATAATGGAAATAAGCATTTTGCTTTTAATAGTAATAGTGGTGCTTCTCATACAACAAAAAATACTAGATATTATAGCGATTATGAAACAGAAACAATAAGAGTAGGGGCAAATACTGAAGCTACTATTGGTGTTGGTGTTAGTCAAAAAGCTTGAAATCCTTCAGGAGCCGCTGGAACAGTTTATTTTAGGGTTTTAGATTTGCCCGTTAGAGCTGGAACACCAACAATTTCAACTCCAGAAATTTCAAATATATTAGGTTCTTCAGCAGATGCTTCTGCTTATGTAACAGATGCCGCGCAGGGTACTATTAGGGATATGTATATAGACTGTGCTACTGATCCGAATATAACTAATGTCGTTAAAACACTTTCTAATACTGGAAGTCCTATTAGCGGAACTTTAGATGGATTAACTCATAATACAGAATATTATGTTAGAGCTAATGCTGCAAATGAATCTGCAAGAGGATATTCTTCTGTTGTATCATTTATTACTACAGGAACAGCTCCTGTTATTACAACTGCACAAGTAATTCCTGCAAGAACACAATGTGAATTTTCTAATTCAGTAGGAGTTTCTTATGATACTAATGCAAGGTATGGTAATAGCACTATAGTTTATTGAGACTCCGATCACCCAGAATCTACTTCTAGTGTTACTGGATTAGTTATTTTTGGATTAGAACCTAATAAAAGTTATGGATATAATTATCAAATTACTGATAATTGAGGAAGAGCATCTAATACAGTCACTGGAACTTTTACTACTACATGTAATGCTCCAGAAATTAGAGCAATTTTAGGTGTTTCTAAAGTTGGAGGATTCCAAGTTCAAATTGGAGCGGTTGGAGATACAAACGCACCTATTACTTTATATTCTTTATTTTATAAAAAAGTAAGTGATAGTAATTATACAGAAGTTCAAAATGTAAATTATACAATTAATGTCGATAATTTAGATTATGATGAAGATTATGATTATTATGTTGAAGCTACTAATGCTGGAGGTACAACAAGCACAAGCGATCAAATTAAACATATTGGAACTTTAATGCCAGAAGCAACAGGTTCTCTTTCTACTTCAGATTTAACACCTTTTAGCTTTACTACTGTTGCAACCATGACTGCGGTTCCCGCAGGTAAAACATTATCTTATCGTTTTAGTAATGATAATGGAAGTACTTGAACTTCATCACAATCTTCTAATAGCTACTCTTGGTCTAATTTAAATGAAGAAACTACTTATCATGTTCAAGTTGAGGTTACTACACAACATACAAGTGATTATGGCAGAGATAGAGTAACTATAAAGACAATAGATGTAACTACTCCTGCGGATCAAGCGGCAGTTAGAATGAAAGTAAATAATAACTGAGTGCATGGAAAAATGTACTATAAAGTTAATAATGAATGAGTGAAAGCTAAAAAAGTTTATATTAAAGAAAATAATGAATGAGTGATAGGAAAAAATAACTAATAGAAAGAAAGATTTTTATGGAAGAAGAAAAATTAAAAATTAATATACAACCTATGCAATATCAATATGCGGAACCTAAAAAATATGAAGGTAAAACTAAAGGGGCAGAATATGTCGTTACCCCAGAGTGGCATAAGTATTACGCTGTTGAAATGTATAAAAATTATTTTATAGAAGATGAACTTGATTTTTTAAAAGCTCTTAAAGAAGATTTAGAAAAGGGATTAATTCAAATCAATGAGTTAATAAACAAAGAAGAACGATTAAATCAAAAACAAAGAAAAAAGTATTAAATTTTTAATACCTTTTTTTTTGGCCTAAATACGGAAAAGTATATAGTTTATTTTTGAAAATAGATAAGAGAACGAAATGGAGGAAGGAAAATGCCAAAGAAAAAAATTAAATTTTATGAAGACCTTGAGAAAACTTTACAAGTTTATCCTGAGTTAGATCCAGAAGAAATTCCTGCAGGTACTAAGGAATTATTAACTGAAGGTTCTACAGTTACAGGAGAAGGCTCTTTATTAACTTTAGATAGTGATATATTAAAAATAAAAGATTTACAATTATTAGGTGATACCTCTCAAAAATCTTATAGTGGTAAAAACCTATTTAATATAAATGATGTTACAAGAAATGGTTCATATAATTATGGTACTAACAATGCAACTCCAATTCTTACACAATCTGCTGCAAGATTAACAATAGATCCAACACATGCAATACCTGTTGAACCTAATACAAAATATACATTTAAAATTAATTCAAATTTTGGTTTTGCTGTCGGAGAGTTAACAAGTGATAAGTTAACAAATGGAGATACAGGTTGGACAACTGGAACACGAACAATTACAACTAAATCTAACACAGCTTATATCGTATTAAATCTTAGAAAAAATTCTGGTGAAGGTTGGAATGATTTTAGTGATACTGATTGGAATAACTTCTTACAAGAAAAAGCGCAACTAGAACAAGGACAAACAGCAACTGAATATGAACCTTTTGTAGGTAATATTTCTAGTCCAAATCCTAGTTACCCACAAGATATTAATGTTGTGACTGGAAATCAAACTATTCAATGTTGTGGCAAGAATTTAATGTTTTACAATTCGGCACAATTTACAACAAATGAAAGCACATGGTATTTTTTAGACGGACAAAGAGGTGCTTATGGTAGCAACATAGGAACAAAAACAAATATAAAAACACCTGTTGAAAGTGGTAAAACGTATACAATTAGTTATAATGTAAACATAGAAATAAATTCAATTCAAATATTATATAGTGACGAAGTAGTAATAACTACTGAAACAGGAGAAATTGGGAAACACACTATAACATTTACAGCAATAAAAAATGACAATATAATCATTCGTGTAAGACCAATAGATAATCAAACCGTAGATATATCAAATATTCAAATAGAAGAAGGAAACATAGCAACACCATTTGAAAAGTACAAAGGTAAGAATTATAAAGTTTCGTTATCAAGTAGAAATTTAGCACAATCAATATTTGAAAGTGGTTTCATTGGTAGATATTACCCTAAATTATATGTAGAAGCAGAATTAGAGCCATCTACTACATATACATTAAGTTTTAAAGCAAGTGCTAGTGGTTATAATGTATACACAAATGAAAAATTATTTTCAGGTTCAGTTCAAAATATAACTACAACAGGTCAAAGACAAAGCATAACATTTACTACTAAAAATGAAATATCAAGAGAAGATGTAAATCAACATAATCAAAATAGTTGGTTAATATTAAAAAATGATGCAAATAATAGTAGTGATATAACATTTAGTGATATTCAATTAGAAGTAGGCGACACATCAACACCTTATGTTCCTTATATGACACCTATTGAATTATGTAAAATAGGCAACTATCGAGATAAAATATACAAACAAAATGATAAATGGTATTTAGAGAAAAACTTAAACAAAATGCATTTAACAAATACTATAGGGAAATGGTCGGCATTTAATAAATCATTCGTATTAAATAATAATGATATACCACAAACTGATAATGCTTTATGTAGTGCTTTTGAAAATATTGGTGATAGTTGGTGGGGAAGTGATAATGAAAAATGTAGAGGTAAATTCTCAATAACAAATGCTTTACACCAATTTAAGTGTATGCCTTTAGAGGATATGACACTTGAAGATTTTAAAAGTTGGTTAGATAGCATAGATTTAGAATTATTATATGTTTTAGAAACACCAGAAATTACTGAAATAACTGACGCTACATTAATTTCACAATTAAATAGTATAGAATTAAATAGTGGTCAAAATAATATTTATGTATTAAGTGAAAATGATAATTTACCTGCTCTTTTAAATATAGAGGCCTATACAAATGTAATTGATATTTTAAATTTAAAAGCAGATAAAGATGACTTAAAAAATATGGGAGATGGAGTTCCAACAGGTAGTATTATTGGATGAAATGGTGATGATTCTGAAATTCCTGGTGGATATGAAATTATTGAAACTGAAGAAGAATTTGCAAATAGTCATATAAATGCTACTAATTATTATAATAAAACTGAAGTAGATACTAAATTATTAGAAAATTTAGGTTATAGAAAAGTTACACCTCAAAATATTTCGAATATATATCCAACAATAACAAAGAATATTATTTTAACTGATGGTAATTATGGAAATATTACAGTAGTTGAAAATAGTAATTTAGTTGGGGAAACATTAAATGCTAAAATTGAAGGAAATTTATATATTACAAAAAATATTACTTTAAAAAATTTAACAATAGGTGGAAATAATTCTACATTTACAATATTAGAAAATGAAACAAATTGTTCTAATATTTTGGTAGAAGGGTGTTATATTACAAAAGGTTCTACTTCTTCTTCTAATGGTGGTGGCTTTTGGTGCAATGATACTAATTTATCTTATGTAGAATTTAAAAATTGCGAATTTGCATATTGTAATTCAAATGGTATTAAATTAACGCATAAAGGAACTAATGGTGCAATACATGATATTCAAATTAATAATTGCTATTTTCATAATAATGGAAGAATGAATTTTGAAATTATTGGAAGAGAAGAAACAACAGATACAGTTAATTATTATAATGTAAATATAAATAATTCAAGATTTGAAAATACTACTAATAATATAAATGTATCTTATGATGGAAAAGCAGATATTAAAGATGGTTATTCACAATTTAAAAATAATATTATAAATCAAACTAGTAATTATTATGGTTTTGAAATTGCTGGTGCTTGTAATATGTTAGTAGAAAATAATGAAATAAATGGTAGAATTTCGTGTTCTCAATTTAGTTTATTACAAAAATCATTTAATAAATTCTTAAATAATAAAATATACAGCTATGCTTCTTTTAAAGGTGGGTATTCTACAATTCAAAATAATAATTTCTTTGATACAATTTCTTTAGAAAATGGTTATTATTCAAATATTTCTAATAATATATTTAAAATTGATAATTATGTATCAGGAGATGATTATGCTGTTATACATATAAGAAGTTCTAAATTTGTAACAATTGTAGAAAATAAATTTATATCTACACTTGAAACTGTTGATAGTAGAATGTTATTAGTTAGATGGCAATACGCTTCAACTACAAATGGAATATTTGCTAATAACAAAATTTATGGTCAATATTATGAAATTTCATCAAATGACCTCGATGCAAGTAATAATTTATCGGTAAATAATTTTTATGAAAATTATAAAATAGATAAAGATCTTATTAATTGTGTTGTTGAAACAAAAACAGGTAGAGGAAGAACAACTGGTGGAGATTTATTCTATTCTACTGACTTCCCAAATTCAGCATCAAATGAAATAACTTGCAAATATAAAGTTGAAATATTTGGAAGAGAGAATAATAATCATATATTAGAAAATTATGAAGTTGCTTTTGGTTCATATGATAATTTTAGTTCTCCTATAATTACAAGAACAGATAACATAAGTTCAACAATTAATTTGACAGTAGTTCTTAATAACGAAACAAATAAATGGGATTTTACATATACAGATACAAACAATGGTAAAAGTTTAAATATAATAATTACTTTAATATCATCTATTAAAAAGAAACAATATATTGAACAATAAAATTATATTTTAATGGAGGAATAAAATGATTAAACTATTTAGAATAAATAATATCATATTTAATTCAAATGGAGATAAAGTAATAATGTCTTTAAGAGCCAATTAAGGGTTCTTATGTTTTATAAGAACCCTTAAAAAAATGAAATAAAAGGAGGAAAATAAAAAATGAAAATGATAAAAAAAGTAGGTATAACTCCTATTGAATCCAATACCGGTTCAATTATTGATAGTCATTCTACTACTGATGATAAAACTAAAAACACTTACTCAATGCAAGTTATAGATAATTTACAAAATACACTAGATACTAAAGTAAATAAAAAACCTTATTATTTTGATAATGTTGCCGCAATGAAAGCATATAACTTAGCTGAAGGAGACTATGTAATTACTAAAGGTTATTATGAAGAAAACGATGGCGGAAATGGAGAATATACAATAATAAATGATAGTAACTTAGTAGATGATGGTGGAAGTGTTCACAATTTACAAAATGGTTTAAAAGCAATATTAGTTGCTGATGATATAGTTAATATTCATCAATTTGGTGCAAAAGGTGATGGAACTACTGATGATACAAATGCAATTACAAATGCTTTAACTTATGCTAATAATATAAAAGGTATTGAAGATAAAACATATTATATAACAAGTAGCATACAAGTAACTGATAAAAATATAAGTAATTTACATATTAAATCATCACCATTTAATACTCAAACAGGAAATACATATTTTGTTGTATTCGTTCTCAATGGAGAAAACAATTTAGAAAATGTATTTGTAGAAAGTGAGTTTGAATATACACCATCTATTGATAAATATGCTGATCCTCAAACTCAAACAACTGGTAAAGCATCAAATGTCAAAGCATTTAGAGTAATAAGTGGTGAAACAACATTTAATAAATGTAAAACAAATTATTGCTGGTCTTTTGATATATATGGAACATCAAAAGCAAATATACATAATGCAATTTGTACTAATACTGAAATGAGTTTTTATAATCAGTCAACTGGAGAAGTTAAAGTTTATGATAGTACATTTATTATAAATAAACTTGTTGATAGTGGTTATTATCATCATATTTATACAAAAGAAGCAACAAATATGTTCTTCTATAATTGCAAGTTTGAAGAAGTTGGTACTGGGAATATTGGAAATCACTATCATGGGTATTCAACATCATTTGACCCTAATGAAGATACATTAGGTTATTTAGAAATTAACAATTGTACTTTAATAACATCAACTGATGCTGGTCAATTAAATGCAGTAAATCTAGTTGTAAATGGTGGAAGTATAGAATGTTCTAAATTAACAACTGGTGGAGATTATATTGATAGTCCTAAAGCAAGTTTCAATAATGTATATATTAAAATGAATAATAATTCTAATACAACATTATCAAATTGTAAAACAACAATAGATAATTGTATTATAGATATTACTGCTTCTGGAACTAAAAAAATATGTAAGTTTGCATATAAATTGCTTAATTCAATAATAAATATTTTAACTGGAACATTAGGTTTTGACTGTGAAATAGCAACATCAAGTAATATATTAAATGATGAAGTTGTTGTAAGTAACAATACTATAAATACAGATAGTATTTCTTGGTTATACCCACCTTATGCTTCAAATATAAAAATAAGTAATAATACATATAATTTAGGAACATTAAAAACAACAATAAATCCTACTGATAGAAGTAGTAGTGGTTATGTTATGAATTGTATTTTTAAGAATTGGACAACACCACTAAATGCAAATAGTTCTAATGGTTTAAAATATAGATATATTGCCGATGGAATATTAAAAAGTAATATAACAGACAATACAATACCATCAATACCTACTAAAACAAGTGATTTAACAAATGACTCTGGCTTTATTACAAATTCAGATTTACCTACTAATTATGTTACTACTAATACACAACAAAATATTACTGGTGAAAAAACTTTTACTGGGGAAAAGAAAATTAAGTTTAAACAAGGTAAAGCAAATGATAAATGCGGTTTTACTATTTATGATAATTCTAATGAAGAAATAGGTTATCTTGAAGGAGCTGGTAGTCATACTTCACCATCAATGAGACTTGGTGTTTATGATTATGAAGCTTCAAGTCCTATATTAGGTTTCGAAGGATTATGAAGAGCACATGCAGACAATGAAGAGTGGAGCCGATTATGGTTATATGTACCGCCTAAATTTGCAGATTCAAATGGTATTATTGATAAGGCTAGTAATACTAGATATCTACCTTTAGATTTTACTAATGGTACAAATCATGTTCAAACTGATATATCAGGTACTGTAAATGTCAGTTCATTATTACCAACTAAAACAAGTGATTTAACTAACGATAGCGGATTTATCACTAATACTGCTATACCTGCTATCGTAGATAACCTTAATACAAACGATGCTACAAAAACATTGAGTGCTAAACAAGGTAAAAGACTTAAAGATAGTGTTGAACTACTAACTAACTCTATTAATGGTATGCAAGAAACTTTAGTAAGCGGAACTAATATAAAAACTATTAATAATGAAAGTATATTAGGTAGTGGAAATATTACTATTGAAGGCGGTGGAAGCAGTACTATCCAAGACATTTCCGCAAATACAGAATTAAAAGACTTAGCTTCAGGTACTTATGTTGCTGAGTATGATTTAACTCTTAGCGCACTTACTTATTATGATGATAGCAATACTACTAATAATAAATATGAAGAAATATCTGTTTCAAAAGGCGATATTATTATGGTATCTCGTGCAAACGGTACTCAACATCATGGATATGTAGTTGGAGATAAATATAAAATAATTAATATCAATAAAGAAAGATATTTAGAATTAACACAATTTACAGATGATAATACTGTATTAGAATGAGATAAAAAGATTGTTGGCGGAGCTTCATTTACCTATACCAATGGAGTTTTATCTATTGTAGCTCCTTCAACATTTTAGGGAGGTATAAAATATGCCAATGCTTAAATATTTTTCTTATTCCGCTTATCTTGAAATGTATGAAAATACAAATGGGGATATTACATTAGTATATTCAAAAGGACCTCATCAAGTACCAGAAGGAGAGTTTGGAACATTAATGGAAACTGGACGAGACGCTTCAAATGGCTGGTCCAGTTTCAATCAAGTTCCTTGGTATAGCAATAGAAATAAAGTAAAAAGAGTGGTCGTATACCAATATATTCAACCCTATGATATGTCAGCTTTTTTTGCTACCCTTCCTTATGTAACTGAAATAGAGGGATTAAATAATGTAGAGACAACAAGTTGTACTAATTTTTATCAAATGTTTTATGCCTCGCCAAAAATAACATCTCTTGATTTATCTGAATGAAATACTAAATATGTAATTAATATGAAAGAGATGTTTTATAGTTGTAGTAAATTAGCAAATATAAATATGTCAGGATGACAAACTACCGATGTAACAACTATGCAAGGCATGTTTATGCTATGTAAGGCATTAACAAAATTAGATTTATCTTCTTTTACTACATACGATACTGATGATACCCAAGCTATGTTTAGAAATTGTGTTGCTTTAAAAACTATTTATGCATCTGAAAACTTTACCAATAGATATATTACTAATTCTAGTAATATGTTCACTTCATGCTCAGCATTAGTTGGTGGCAATGGTACAGTTTATGACGCTAATAATGTAGATGCAACTTATGCTAGACTAGATACAGCATCTACACCTGGATACTTCTCAATTAAACCTTTCCCTATTGCTTTTAATAATGGAGAAAGTAATATTACAGCGATTTATTTTAATGGACAACAAGTCACTTCATTATATTATAATAATGCTTTAATTTTTGGTAAAGGCTATCAACCTGAAATAACTATAAATATAACAGTTACTTCAACACCTCCAAATGGTGAAAATTATAAAGTTGGAGATGAAATTCATTACACAATCTCTGTAACAAATACTAGTGTCTTTCCATTTTATATGGGTAACTGTTCTTTAACTAGTGAATTAACAGGTGATGTATGAAACATAGATAGTATTGACCCAGGACAAACCCATACTTTTAATACTAATCATACAGTAACACCGTCAGATGTAGAGGTTGGTAGTGTTGATATTAAATCTGGAGTATCTTTTGATGGATACTATTATGATGAAGAAACTGGCGAAAAGAAATATCCAAATGTCATATTGACAGGGGGTAATATTATTCCTGTAAATTAATTTCTATTAGTAAACCAGTTCCTTTCTTTAATTTTTAGATAGTCAATATAAAGTTTATTGGCTATCTTTTTTATTTGGTCTAATATAAGCAATCTATTACGACTACTTTTAATAATATTTAGTAAATAAAAAAATAAGAAGGGAGTATAAAAAATGGAGAACCAAGATAAACCAAAAAATGTGTGGAATGATATTGCCAATACTTGAGGAAGAATTGGAGGAGTCGTTGCCGCAGTTGGGATTTTAGCAACTTTTGTTTCAAAAATATGAAATCTTTCTCCAGAATTAATATACAGCATTTTTGGTGGGTTAGGTGTTGTACTATTAATTATTTCTTTTTATGTTGATAAGCAAGCAGAGTATACTCATCAAGAAATAGTTAAGTATGAACATAAAGCAAGAGAAGACTTTACCAAGGCCCTTGATGAGACTAAGCGTATGGTACAACAGAACAGAGAAGATACTGAAAGAAGAATTGATCTCTTTAGGGAAGATGTAAAAACGCTTCTTGACAATACAAAAGAAACAAGAAAAGATACTTTAAGAATACAATTGTTAATGATTTTAGAACAACAGCCTGAAAATATAGACACTATATTAAAATTAGCAGAAACATATTTTGTAGAATTGCATGGCGATTGGTATATGACTAGTGAATTTAACAAATGAGCTAAGGCTCATAATATTGTCGTTCCGCAATACATCTATGAGGCTATTGATACTAATCATAAAAATAATTGAAAATAAAATGTGCGGAAGCCGGTTCAAGTTACATAGACTTGGTTATAGGATCGTTTAACCGGCACCGCCGCGAGATAAAAGGAGAGATGAAACATGGCAGTTACAAATAATTTATATCCTGGTATCGTAGATTCTTACATGCCAGCTTTTTTAATTAGAGATAATTCATCTGATATTCAAGAAGTAACTAAGCAATATACTGTTACCTCTTACGCAGACCAACAAGCATATGATGCTGCTCTTGATGAATATATTAATAATTCAGAAATAGATGGGGTCCAAGAATTATGGGATGAATATGAAGTTGAATTAGCTGAAATTAGAGCTATGTATCCAGATGAAGATGATCCTCGTAGAATTGAGGCTCAAAGATTATTAAAAGAAGAATATGATGCTAGATTATTAACATTAATTCAAGGGGATAAAAATCAATCTAGAATAGAAGATATATTTTTCACAGATAGACCTAAATCTGTTGAAATTACTAAAACTGCAACTTTTAATACTGTTAATACTACAAATAAAAATTATATTTGTAGAGTATATTTTGCTTTATCTCCTTATAATAACATAAGTGAGATAATGAATGCTCAGGTTACTGTAAGGAGTCAATCAAACAATCGTACAGCTCTACATCCTGATAAATATCCTTGTGAAGTTATGTTAAAATCTATTTATATAGATGACAATAGATTTACTGATGATAAATATTATATAGAAATTAAACCTGAAGATTTAAAAGGTTGTAATTTTACAATAGACCAATATTATAAAGTACAAATTAGATTTACTTCTATTGATGCGGAAGATCCAGGTATTAATTTATCTGACCCAGATGCAGTACAAGCAATAGATGAATGGTTAAGTAGAAACTTAAATCAGTTTAGTGAATGGTCAAGCGTATGTTTAATTCGCGGTATTTCAGAACCTAGTGTTAAATTAAAAGACTTTGAAGAAGGAGCTCCAGTTGATATTTATGAAACTGTTGTAAATACTCAAGTTATTGGAGAGCTAGTATTTGCAGACCCTAATGAAACTGAAACTTTAAAATATTATAATATTAAAGTTTATGATGAAGATGATAATTTAATTTTATCTACGAAAGATATATATGCGAGTGAATTTACAGAACAAAATCATTTCAATTATGCTATTAAATATTGGTTTAAAGCAAAGAAATCTTATAGTTTTACATTAACTTATGTAACTAAAAATTTATATATAGGGACTTGTAATTATACTTTCTATGTTTTACCTGCAGAATTACCTGATTTAAATTTACAAGTAACAGCTTATAAAGATGAAGAAAATGGTCGTATAGGTATGAGAGTCAATCGTTCTAGAGCTAAAGGAAAATACACAGGACAGCTTGTTATTCGTAGAGCAAGTAGTAAAGACAATTTCTTAGTTTGGGAAGATGTATATATTGCAAAATTTAATCAAGCACCTTATATAGATTTTACATGGTGAGACTATACTATTGAAAGCGGAGTCTTCTACTTATATGGTATCCAGGGTACAGATTCAACTGGCGCCCGCACACCAATGAGTATGTTTAAGAAACCTGTAATGTGTGTATTTGATCACATATTCTTAACAGGAGAAGATAAACAATTAAAAATAGAATTTAATCCTAGTATATCTTCATTCAAAAGAGTACTTACTGAATCTAGAGTTGATACTATTGGTAGTCAATATCCATATATCAAAAGAAATGGATACGTTAATTATGCGCAATTTCCACTTGGCGGACTTATAGCTTCCGCAATGGATGAAGATGGTATATTTACAACAAAAGCTCAAGAATATAATGACGCTATAAATTATTATGAACAATATAATGAAGATAATAATGTTAACCAATATCAAGATATAGTATGGGAAAAATTCTTTAGAAATAAAGTATCTGATTTCTTATATGCAGATAAAGTAAGACTATTCCGTAGTCCTACAGAAGGAAATTTCTTAGTTAGAGTAATGGATGTTAATTTCCAACCTAATCAAACTTTAAGTCGTAGATTATGGAGTTTCACATCTAACTTATATGAAATAGATGATTGCTCTATTGAAAATTATTCTAAATATGGAATTGTTACTATTGAAGAGCCTGATATAACAACAAGCTCTGGAGGAGATGAACCAAGTACATTAGCTCCAATAAAAAGAATTGTATTTATTGACACTATGGCAGAGTTCCCTATTGAAGGAAAAGAGCATGTATTATATATTTATAATAAACAATTATACATTTGAAATAAAACTACAGAAACTTACGAAATCATTTCAGTACCAGAATGGAATGAAGAAGATCCAGATTTTAGTGGCTTAACAGGAAATAATAGACAATTATATACCGATGGAGCTAACCTATATCAATGGAATAGCTTAAGTGAAAACTATGATTTAATATCAGTTCCTGTGATGGAGGAATAATATGAAAAGAAATTATCCTTATTTAAAAGATAAAGATTTTTTAGTTCTTGCAGACACACAAAGAATTCAAAATCAATATATTAAATTAACTTTATTAGATTGAAATGAAGAACCATTAGAAGAAATTCAAGGGTTCGCTACGGGCGGAAGTATCTCAGTTAATGGGAACTCCGCAGTCCGCAGAACTTGTAGTGTTACTATGACAGTAAGACATGTATCTACAGGAAATATTACTGATGCAAAGAATTTAATATCTATAAATAAAAAGATTTATGTAGAAATCGGTATAGAAAATAAAACTCCATATTATAGAGATTATCCAATTTTATGGTATCCTCAAGGCACAATGGTATTAACTCAATGTAGTGTTACAACAGATTTAAATCAAGGTGTCACTTTATCTGCACAACTTAAAGATAAGATGTGTTTATTAAATGGAGAGTGCGGTGGAGTTATTACTTCCGCAGTTACCTTCCATGAATACGATACTCTTGATGATGCCACAGGAAAAATGATTACTATAAAACCAACTATCAGTAGAATAATTAGAGAATTAGTTAATCATTTTGGCGGAGAGCAATTGGGAAAAATTATTATTAATGATATAGAAGAAAAAATTAAAATGACTATGCGTTGGACTGGATCAAATCCATTATATCTAGCTACAAATAGCGCAAACACAGGAGATAGTGGACCATGTTTATTCACCACTTCAGAAAAAGAAGCTGAAGAATTTGGAGGTATAATTCAAGAATTTAATTATGGACAAGATGTTGGTTTTGAATATACTGATTTTATCTGGTCTAATGGAGAATTAACCGCTAATGCTGGAGATAATGTTTGTACTATCTTAGATAAAATTAAAAATTATTTAGGAAATTATGAATATTATTATGACATAAATGGGAACTTTATTTTTCAAGAAATTAAAAATTATCTTAATACAACACAAACTACTATTGATTTAAAAAATATGGAAAATAAAGATTATGTTATAGATATAGCAAAAGGTAAGTCAGTTTATGATTTTAGTGATAATAAATTATTAACTAATTTATCTAATAATCCTCAATATAATAAAATTAAAAATGATTTCATTGTATGAGGAATTAGAGAAAATACAAGCGGAAATAAGCTACCTATCCGCTATCATTTAGCTATTGATACAAAACCAAGAACTGGAAATATATATGAGGTATTCTTTTATAACGATCCTAAAGATGGATTAAAAAAAGCTAAGTGTCCAGTTAAATATGAAAATAAATCTAGATTTCCTGAAACAGGAGCGGAAGGAGTTTTCTATTTAGATAATAATACTGGATTAATTTATAAATGAGATGGAGACTTAAAGCAATATATCTCGTTAGAAGGTTCTAATTTTAAAGAATATAATACGCGAGATGATTTTCCTAACCAAGGTCAAGAAGGAGTTATTTATGTTAGCACTTCTGATGATAAAATGTATAGTTGAACTTTAGTGCCAGGTAGTGTTCATTATAATACTATTGCCTCACAAATTAATGCTTTAACAGCAGCTTATGAGCATAGTTTAAGACCTTATGAACAACAAATAAAAGATTTAGAAGAATTAAAGACACAATATCAAGATGATTTAAATACTCTTGATAATACTTATAGAAAATGGCTAATTCAAGAAAAACAATATAATAATGAACTTGATACTTTAAATGAACAAAAAGATACAATAGAACAGCTTATTTCTAAAAAAGAAAATGATAAAGAACATTATGATAACATTGTAATTCAAAAAAATACTGAAATCGCAAACTTAGAAGCGGAATGAGCTAGAACAACAGACCCAGAAGAAAAAGCAAGAATATTACAAGAAATTAATAATGCAATTTCAGATAGAGATAGTGCTCAAACTTATTCAAATGATTTAGCTGAAGATATTGCAAATTTACAAGAAGATTTAATTCCTATTGAGGCTAATATTGCTGATATTGAATTTCAATTAGCTCCAATAGAAGAAGAATTAATTGATTATCATGCGGCCGCCGATACAATCAATAATCATATCGAGGAGACAGATGAAGAAATCTCAGATATTAAGGAAGTAATAGCGGGATTAACTGAAAACTACACAGCGGATAAAACAGATTTATTAGCACAACAAGGTGAATATGTTGATTATGTCGGAGAAAGTCTAGTTTATGTACAAGCAACAGACTGGCGCTCTGAATTATATTTAGCAGGGGCTGCCGCAGAACCATTAGGACTTGATAGCAATTATTATTATGCAGAATTAAATGCAGAATGACCTAAGATATATAATTTACAAGCAAGTAGTTATGTAGATCCAGATTCAGGACATACTATTTATACGGGAGCTTTCTATGATGATGTTTTGAATAATCCTTGAGATGTAGACTATTGATTAGATTTTATTGATAGCGAAACAGCAGTAGGACAATTTAATATTTCTAACATTGGAAGAAGAAGTCTTACAGAAAATAAAGATGATTATAATTGTGTTTTTGAGGCGGAAATACCTGATATAGTTATTATAAAAGCTGGAACAGATACTACTGATGAGGAACGTGAGGAATGCGAAAGAAGAAATCAAAATTATTCACAAGTATCTCCAAGTATCTTTGATGCTCTTGTAATAGGTGGATTACATAATAGTTGTTTTAATGAAATTAAAAATTTATTATGAGAATATACTAATTATAATGCAAGTATATCTCTTACTTGCATACCAGTATATCATTTAGAACCTAATACAAGAATTACTATAAATTCTAATGATGCAGATATTCATGGAGATTTTATGATATCAACATTCTCAATCCCATTAGCTATGAACGGAACTATGAATATTTCAGCGACTCAAGTACAAGAAAAATTATAAAATAAAAAAGCACAGATTTTTATATCTGTGCTATTTTTTTGTGCTTAAATTTTAACACCATAATTAAGAAAATTCTTTTTATGATAAAATGTTCATAAGTTTTAAAATTTTTAATTTTAGTCCCAATTTATTTCAGTATCTATATTACTTACTGCGGAATAGCCTATACAAATCGCATCCGCCTCATCATCATTAACATTTAAATTATAATTTTCTTTTACAAACTGTATGTCTTTTTCTTTCAATGTAGCTCTTTTAATTCCTCTACCAGTTTTAATCCCAATTGCCGCCCTTCAACTACTTGGATAAATTAATTCCATTTCCAATTTTTTATTATAATCATATAACATTAGGGCTATTGCAGCTTGAGTTCACATTAAGGCTCTATGAGTTTTTAAATTTTGCATACCATTTTCTGGTCGCACTTCTTCGGCTATTACTTTATCAGGTTTATATTTTTCTACAACTTCTTTTAGTCCGTCTCGCATTATGTTAATTCTTTTTAATAAATCTGTTGATGAAGATGCTACACACCCAGAGTCTATTAACATAGTGTCATTAAAAATTGCTCATCCACTTGATTTTGAGCTTAAATCTAATGCTAATAAAATCATTCTAGTCATCTCCTTTATTATCTACATTATACTAAAAATTTTTAAATATCGCAATTTTTATATAAAAAAGACACCCTTATAATTTAGGGGCGTCTTTGTCATTTATATTATATTTTTTTATTATCTTTACAAAGCGTATTTTTCTTTCATTTTCTCCAGTCAAAATTTTCATACGTTCTGTATTTACGCTTCATTGGAATCCTTTTTCTGGGATTTTACGCAATTCACCATCCATAATTTTTAAATTTTGATAAGTATTTAAAGCTTCAACTAAATATCGAGTATCTCTTTCTTCTTGCCATGTTGACTTACTATCAATTAGCATTTTGTCTCAGTTATCTTGAGGTGGTTTAAATTCAAATTTTAAAGGTTTATTAACTATTTTATTTATATCTATATTTTTCATATCAAAAGGGACTTGATAACAATTTTCTCCATCTTTTAAACCTAATTCATTAAATACTGGACATGGTGTTACTATTACTGGAACTCCCATAGATAAGGCCTCTACAACAGAATAACAATAACCTTCATTATCACTCAATTGTACTAAATAATCAGCATTAGCAATAAAATTTGTAACATCTAATCTAGGTTTCATATATACTATATTAGGATTATCAATTGCATTAGTATCATTTGTAAATACTGTCCAAATATATTTTACACCTGCTTTATCAAGCATTTCCGCAAGTTGTATCATTCTATTTTTACCTTTTTCTCTTGTTAATCTAGTAGCAGAGATAAGATTTAATACTTTACATTTAGGATCTGGTTCATATGGATTATAACATACGTCACATTTTTTCCCTGTTACTGCAGTAAATCCTTTTGCAGCTCTGGCGCTACATGCTATATATTTATTGATTTTAGGGTTATTAGGTGGTTCAGATAATTGACCACGCTTAATCATATCTTCATAATCTCCATGAACAACTAAAATATATTCTTCTGCTTCTACATTATCAATAATATCGGTGTTAAAATTAAAAAATGCTTTTTTACATTTAATATGTTGTCCGTTATATTTAATACATCTAACATATTGTTGCAATCTTGCTAATTGGACTGGATCTGCAACTCTATAAACAATAGTTAAATCCCTATCTTTATATTTTTTTGCAAGCTGATAAAAAAAAGTTTCTATTCCGCCAATAGAGTTAATGGCATAAAAATAATATATATTTGTATATGTATTAGTCATTATCTATATCCTCTTCTCTTTTTTTAAAGTTTTCATAATCATCAGGATAATCAATATCATCAGTTCCATCTAAAATATAGGTGTAATGGTCTGTAATTCTATGCTCTTCAAAAGGAATATGATGTAAATAACGATAAGTTTCTCATCCTATACAACGATTTATTTCTCCTGATAAATATTTTTGCTTAACGGTATTTTTTATATTAAAAAAGTTTGAAACAAAAGATTGGTCTATTTTTATTGCGAATATTTCATAATTACTACCAAAATATTGGATGTCTGTTGTTTTAGTGTTTACGATAGTTTTAATTGCTTCTTTTGTATAATAAACATCTCCATATAAATAACACACGGAATCTTCTACAAGAGACTCTTCAAATCTATCGATTTCACAATCGTGGTTAGTTTGAGCGGCGACAGGTCCATACTGAGCATAGCGAGGATCCTCACAAGTAATAACATAGTTGTCAACACCATTTTCTTTTAGTAACCTTGTTGTTCTATGTAGTAAAGTTTCTCCATTAATTTCAATCAAATGTTTAGGTACTCCTAAATGATTATTTCAACGGGTTCCTTTACCCGCAGCCATTATAATATATTTCATATTAAACTTCCTCTTTTTATTTTAAAAGATTTCTATCAGTACAAATAAAATTACTTAATGAATAAGAACCTATACCACTTCTCATGTTTATATATAATTGATGTAAAAAGTCTTCATTAATTGGTTGATATTCAGTAATAAAAAGTATGAATTGTCCTTTTGTTAAATCTAATAAATTTATATTTTTTGTATCTACGATAATAATTTCTGTTTCTGGATAGTAATTTTCTTTTTGAAATTTAAGATTATCTAATAAATCTTTCATTTCTTTTGAGTTATCATTTAAAAAGACAATCGAAATCGCATTAACAATTTTTTTCTCTACAATAGATTGTTGTTCTGCCTTTTTAATGGATTTTCTAAAAAAAGATTTCTTTTTCTTCATAGTTTTAACTCCTTTCTTATATTCTAAATAAAAAATCCCAAAAGCCATTTTTGATTTGAAGATACGCTCATTTGCGCTCCAAGCATTAGCTTTTAGATATTTATTCTCTTTTAATTATATTATACCACGAATTTTTTCTTTCATCAAAAAAGGTTTAGATTATTCTAAACCTTTATCATTATCCTTTTTATTATTATCAATTAGTTTATTTGCGGCAAAGCCTGCTACAACACTCTTAAGATCTAGACCTAAACTGTCTTCAGCAACCTTTAGTATTTTATCAATTTTTTGAGTATTGTTTTCAATTAATTTAGTTGATTGGTCTCCATACATTGTAATACTATCAACATTTGATAATGGAGCAGAAACTTCTTTTGCAACTTGTGGTAAAGCATTCATAATCATTTCAACAATAGAGGCTTCACCCATTTTCTTTTGTGCTTCAGCTTTCTTTTCAATACCTTCAGCTTCAGCAAGAGCTTTAGCTTTTACACCCTCAGCCTCTGCAAGTAAGATAGCCTTTTTACCTTCAGCTTCAGCAAGTAATTTTGCTTTAATACCTTCAGCTTCTAGTTCTGCAGCTCTTTTATCTGCTTCTGCTTTTGAGATTCTAGCATCAGCTTGTCTTTTTGCGGCTTCAGCGTCAGCCTCTGCTTTTTTAACAGCGCGAGTTTTATCAACTTCAGCTTGAATTTCCGCAGCGTATCTTTCAGCATCTGCTTGTTTCTTAATTTCAGCATCTAATTCTTTTTCTTTTAAGGCAACTTCTTTTTCTTTTAAAGATGTCATTTTTTCAGTTCTAGCTACTTCTGCATCTACTGCATTTTCATTAATTGTTTTTTGTTGAACTGCTTTTTGAATTTCATATGCGGCGTCCGCATCTGCTTTCTTTTTGTCTTGTTCAATTTTATATTCAGCCTTTTTAATTGCTAAGTTCTTGTTTTGTTCTGCAATTTTTGCGTCAGCTTCTGCACGAGCACGAGCTCCTTCTTCATCAGCTGCGGCTTCCGCAACTTTAATTTCTTTTTCAGCTTGAGCTTTTGCTATTTTTGCAGCCTTTTGAATTTTAACTAAATTATCAATACCTAAATTAACAATAGCATCATTGTCATCAGTACAGTTTTGAACATTTAAGTTAACAATTTCAAGACCAATATTTTTAATATCATCTTTTGCATTTTCTTGTATCTTTTGAGAGAATAATTGTTTATCATTAACAAGAGCAACTAAATTCATTTGTCCAATGATTTCACGCATATTTCCTTCTAAAACTTCTTTTACATTTCTTGCAATATAGTCTGATTTTTGATTTAAGAAGTGTCTTGCGGCAACTTGAATTAAATCTGGGTCATTAGGAATTCTTACATTCGCAACTGCATCAACATCAACATTAATAAAATCAGATGTTGGTACATTATGAGTTTTTACATCAATTTGAATTAATTCTAAAGTTAATTTATCTACTCTTTCTAAAAAAGGTATTCTAAGAGTTGCTTTTCCTATAATAACTCTAGGTTTCTTTCTTAATCCAGAAATGATATATACCATATCTGGTGGGCATTTTACATAACTGCATGCTATTAAGGCGCCCAATAGAATAACTATTCCTACAATAGCACTGATAATAATAATTGTACTTTCCATTATATTTTTCCCTTTCTTTTTTACAATATTTTATTATTTTCCAGTTGAACCAAAGCCATTAGCTCCGCGTTCAGTATAACTTAAATCTGTAACCTCAATAGGATTAATAGGTATGAATGGCATAACTACTAGTTGTGCAATTCTATCTCCTGGGTTTACAACTCTTTCTTCTTCACTATCATTATGTAAAGCAATAATATATTCTCCACGATAGTCTGAATCGCAAACGCCAACACAATTGGCTGGACGAAGTCCTTCTTTAGTTGCTAATCCAGATCTAGCAAAGATTGCTCCAAATGTATTAGTTGGTAATTCAAAAGATAAACCTGTTCCTATTTTAACTGTTTGATGTGCGGGAATCGATACTGAATTCTCGATTGCAGCATATAAGTCTAAACCGGCAGCTGCCGCACTACCTTTAGTTGGTACTATTGCCATATCATTTAATTTAATAAAGTTTACATTTGTACCATTATTTACTCCAAAGATATTACCAAACATTAAAATGCGCTCCCTTCATCATAAGTAACTTCAACTTGTACATCAGGTTCTTTTTCGCTTGTGAAGTATTTAACTAATGTAACTTTGTAGTAAGCGTCTATTACTTCCCCTTTTTGTTTTCTTTCTTTATATTGTGAGCTATATTTCTTTAATATATAGTTTCCACCAGCTTTAGCATTTTCAATAAGTTCTTTTGCTTCTGCTTCACTGTCTACTCTATAATTTTCAGTTGTTTCTAATAAGTATTTCATTATTATTCCTCCTCTTTTATTTACATATATATTATATTATTTATTTTTTATTTTTTCAAATAATAAAAAAAAGAGAGATAATACAATTATCTTTGTACTATCTCAAATGGACATTCTTTTCCATATTTAGTTAAATATGTATAATAAAGTTTTTCTTTTATATCATTATTATATTTTTCATTTCCTGATAGTATAACTTTTTCAACATTATCATGCGTATAAACTATATTGCATATTACCTCAGGAATGTTTTTAACAGTGCTACGAGTTTCACCTACAACATTATTGTTTTCAATATAATAAATTCTATGTGCTAAAGTAAAACCTTTTAAATCTACAAGTAATGTCATTTTTGCACCTCCTTAGCAATCGATAATGGCTGTATCATATGGAAAGAAATAGTAGCAGTAACTTTCTCCATCAATAGATAACCATATTTCAATTGCGCTTTGATCTTCAGTAATTTCAATTGATTTAGTTTTTCCGCGGTTAGGTAAACATTCATCAATTAAAACCTTTTCAATTACATCTTTAGTTAACCCTTCACTATCTTTAAATAATCCTTCTTCAGTTTTATTTCTATGAAAAATAGTATAATCTTTTCTATCATTACATAATAACATATAATAGTTATTACCTGATTGATTAACAAAGTCAACTATTAAATTCTTTTTCTCTTGCATTTCGTCATCAGATAGAACTTTTAAATTTTGTTCTACTATATTTTTATTTATATCATATAAAGTTCCTAATTCTACTTTATGAATGTTTTGAGTGTTCTTCTTGTTTCTCTTCGGTAACTTCATCTATATCCTCCTCATCTTCATCATTTATATTAATGTCTATATCAAAATATGATAAAAAAATTCCTATTAAAAAACCTAAGAAAAAATATATACTAGATAAATGTAATATCATTATTATCTTCTTTTAACAGAATATATTTTTTATCAATTCCTTGATAAATACATTTTTCAATAAATTCTCTTTGTTTTTTAGATAAGATAATTTTATCTTTATTTTGTTCGTAATATTCATATGGTCTATCGCCAAGTTTATATCCAACTGCTAGCCAATCCATTACATTTTCTAAACAAGCTAATTCAGTATTTATATTAAAATCTTCATCTTTCCAATTAACTCTTGCTTGCCAATGATGGTCATTAGTATTTTTATGATGTTCCCATGCTTGTTGATAAGCCTCTGCATTATCATTAAATTCCTTAATATCAACAGGGAAGTAATGTTTGCGATATGCATTGAATTCTGCTTTACTTAATTTAGAGTCATCGTGATTATGAGCACGAATTAATAATCTAACTTGAATAAGTGGGTCTTGCATAATTCATTCTAAATCTTTACATTTTAACATTTCATCATATGCTTTTAATATATTACTTTTATGTTCCATAATATATTTTAAATATAATTTTTTATTTTTATGTTTCTTCCATATTCTACTTATTAAGTTCATTATGCATTTCCTCCATATATTTATCATATGCTTCAAATAGAGTACATTGACCATTGAAATGGTCTAGTTCATGTTGTGCTATGTAGCTACCATTGCCGCCCTCTGCATACTCATATTCATTGCCATTTTCATCAAGAGCTGTAATCCATACTTTTTGATATCTAGGTGTTTCTACATATAACCCAGGAACAGATAAACATCCTTCTCTTAATGTATGAACTCCTCTTGCTCTAGTAATTTTTGGATTAACTAACACATATAGTCCGCCCCAGTTAATAACACATATTTGATAAGGTTGTCCTACTTGAATTGCGGAAATACCTACACCTTTATTTGCTATAACCGTATCTTTTAAATCTTGAATTAATTGTTTTATATCATCAGTAAACTCTGTTACTTCATAACTTTTCTTTGTTAATATATCTTTATCTTTTGGATAAGTAAATATTGGTCTAATCATTTTCACTCCTTCTTTCTTATTACATATATATTATAATAAATTTTTTTTATTTTTTCAAATAAAAAAAAGACCTACATATAGTAAGTCTATTTCTTTCTTTTTGTTAATTTTTTATTTCCAAATGTTTCTAATTCAGAAGTAATATTATAAATATGTCCTTTATCATCAAAATCTATATCTAACCACCAGCAAGATTTATCATTTGATAATCCCATACCTCTACAATATGGAGTTTGATCTTCTAAACAGCTTGTTTGAAAACAATGTGTTTTATCTTGTTTCATATAAAAAGCTTGATGAATATGTCCAGTTTGAAGGATATCTGGTCTCTCTTCAAGAGGGATAGCATCTAAATATTTTTGTAATTTATAGGATTTTGCATAGGATCCGCCACCTTGTCCGTGGAATAATCTAATTTTTAAATTACCTATTTTTAAATCTGCGACATCCGCACCTAGATAAACTATATCATCTCTTTCTTTTGCTATTGATTTAACAATTTCGCTACCTGCAGATTTATACCATCAATCATCATGATTGCCCTGAATAACATAAGTACTTCCGCTAAATGTAGGATATTTATCAACACAATAATCAACTTGACCTTCATAAGAACACTCTTTTAATTCGTATATGTGTTCAGGTC
>Ga0326512_10000789_pt1 | contig 26680 bp, 26 predicted proteins | sample 1_2617_0518_D_FD_203652 | JGI IMG/M metagenome (GOLD analysis project Ga0326512, IMG submission 203652) | Bovine rumen microbial communities from UC Davis, California, United States - 1_2617_0518 | ecosystem: Host-associated > Mammals > Digestive system > Stomach > Rumen | place: USA...
TGCTGAAATCACTAGAACCACCGCCGCTTCCGCTGTCGCCTGTAAGCTTAATACCGGACGAATTAAGTCCTAAATATACAGTATCGCCTGAACGTTTTTTGATCTTAATATTTCCCATTTTCCAACCTCAAATATCTATAACCACACTGCTACATGACCGATAGCGCTTCCATCGTTTCTAGTAAGACCACCTACAGTGCGGATAATATCGCCACGTTTAAGCGCTGATTCCGCCGGATCTTCGGCAGCTGCCTTTACAATAAGAAGCGAATTCAGAAACGATTCGTCATAGCTGTATTCGTTTTCTTTGTTCAAATATACAACATGCAGATGATCCCTGACATTAGCACTATCCACGCCAGCATCGTACACATCATATGGTGTATCGTACTGGGGTGTAGGATAATATCTAATTGTCCCGTCCGTAAAAGTTACGAAAGGTACGTCTTTTATGAAGGTATCGGATGATGTTTCCATAGTAAAGACTGTGACGTCGAATCCTGCATCTACGCACTGCCGCTCAATATAATGATCGTACTGCCTAACCAACGGCTGCCGCTTAGTGTTCGTCGGAACAACCGTCGGATACTGGGCTTTTGAGCCATCGTACTGCACGTTTGTAGCTGCAAATATAGCAGTGTACGCTAGTGCAGAGCAGTCCGTACCGCAATCTTCACGAACTGCGGAAATATCAAACCCATTGGCTAGCAGCTGATCGTAATACGTCCCGCGCCAATACGTGTCGTATCCAATATATCCATTAAGAATAGCCTTTTCCATTCTTGAGGCGATTTCTTCTGCGATCGCAGGATCGTTAAACCTGAACACTTTTCCCCAATCGGCATTAGTCGGTGTGTACCAACGCCGTGCTCTAAGTTCATACCCGGACTGATCACCGAGAAACGTTCCGGTCGTACCGTTGTTTTCGTTTTCAGAAGCCTCGCCAAGGAGATATAAAGTTTTGCCCATCGCAATCACCCCCTTACCAATGGATTTCGACCTTGAACCACTTATTCGCAGTCCACGTCGAATCGTTGTAAAATGTTACAAGCTTTCCATTATTTTGATTTCTATAGATTGTAACATTTTCCTTGTCAAATACAATGTCCCACTTAATGGAACCGTTCGCATAAATCTGAGATTTTGTGAAATCGGCTACGTCTGTGAGAATCAGAAGTTTAATCCCAGCACTGTCGAGCTCGTGAATATAAACTTTATTATTGCTCATACGTTTGAATACGATCAATGATTCAAATTCGTCGCCGACGTTCAGCTGGTCCAGAGTTTTCTCAACGCCGTCAAAATATAATTTTACCTCGGCAACACTCGTATCTACCGCTGACTGCCAATGCTCATCATTCAGCAAATATAATCTGTTCCGATAGTTCGTGCTGTACCCACGAAGATACTTGATTGTTCCGTAATTCGTCGGGTTGGTCTCTAACATGTCGAATGACACACGATTTGCGGTCTTTCCGATAGATACCGTCAGATGTTTGCCGGTCACTTCGTTATTGTCGTTGGTGACAGTTGCGATTTGCGAGATTGTATACGATGCATATTTTGACGCTGTTTTGACATCTCGGCTGAGTTCTTTAATAGCACCGGTCATAGCCAATACTTTCTTCTGTAACGGCTGGATAGTTTTCACAATATCAACAGCGTTCTTCAAATCTGAATCCAGCTTGTCGTTTGTGATCGAACCGTCCGCAACAGTTGTGGTAGCTTCCGGATGTGCATCAAGCCATGCCTCGACGGCATCGTCAACTCTGCCTCTAAATATCCTGACGTATTCTGCCAAAGTGTCCCGAACTTCCGCGATCTGGTTCCGCACTGCATTTCCGGCGGAATCGTGCACAGTCCCATTGATATCCATACGCAGATTCATAAGTTCTACTTGAATAGCGGACACGAATTCGTCAATCTCATCTACGTAATGGTTAGCTCTCTCCGCAGATTCTTTATTCTCTTCGGCAAGGGTTTCGGTCTGTGCTAGTCTGTTCACCATATCAAATAGACTATACTTCCGTGTGCCACTGCTATTACTGTCGATCGCTACATAATCACCAGACGTAATATCGACAGAAGTCGGTAATTCTATAATTCTTTGATCTGCCATTATCCGGCTGCCTCCTAAAAAGTTTTCCTGAAAAATCCACCCGGGGAATTTTTAGGATTCCATTTTGAATTTATTTGTCAACGCGCTCAAGGTCGTCTATCCGGTGATTGATAACTCTTATTTGTTCTTCAATCACTGGCACACGACGTGCGAAACCGTTGTGTTCTCGAACTTCTCTTGTAAGCTCGTCCATCTTTGTGTCAGAAACGGCAAGTTTCTTATCGATCTCGAGCGTTAATTTTGAAGCTGTAAGGTTTCCCTGTATAAGTGCGGCGATAATTGCGCCGACAACTGTTATAACTGCAACAATAATACCTTCTGTCATGCGGCCGTGTTCCTTCCTAATTAAAAAGTGTAGATCGCAATGAACGAGATAGCAGTTGCAGTAGCGCTGTCAGACCTTGTAATATAAATGCGGCATCCGGTTTTACTAACATCGCTTACACTAACAGATACTTTTTCAGGTACTGATGTCATTGGAGTGACCACTACCTGTGGAACACCTGCCATTTCTGACCAAGAAATATCTTTGTAAGCCGGAGCATTGACTGCGGACGGTGTAATCGTCATTATACCACGGACAATACTTTGCGGGGCGGATATAGCATAATCGAAACGAACTCTTCCTGCTGAAAAATATGTGACACGACTTTTATCGTTTCGAAGAATCCATACTTCTTTGTCAAAATCATAAATACCGAAATTTTCATTTTGCGATGCCGAAAGCGAACCCCTTCGGTATTTATTAACAACGGTGATCTGGTGGGCGCCTGTCGAATTAGCGTCGCCAACCGTAGCGCTTGATGGCGCAAACTCCGAGACAACTAGCTTATGAGGAATATAAACCGTACGGTCTTTGTCACTTCGAAGGATCCACTCTGAATTGCCTATGTCGTACAGACCAGCGTTCTTAGCAGACGAAACCAAGCATCCAAATCGACGATATGTTGAATTAAAAGACACTAACTGCTCATGATCGGTTGTCGGATCGCCAAATATAACGTTGTGATTTATCTGCTGCAGGTCTCGCTCGGTAATAACTCTTGCCCAGCTCTGCCATACTCCGTTAGTTCTGGTACGAATATAACTAGCGTAATGAGTGTCAGATGCACCAGATTGATAGAATATCTGCTTCGTTGAATTAGCGTTCCTGCCATTGTATCTTGAGTCGTAAACCGTCAGCCAACCGTTCTTAACATTTGCTGGGATGTTAGAATATCCATCAAGAGAGTTAAGGTAATATACACCCGGCTCAATGAAATCGTTAAGGTCTTTTGAACCAATATAATCAGTGGGCAACATGTGCGCTGCCTTCACAAGATTGGCAATACCACTCGTCGTAATTGTGTATGTCGCGATCAGCATCTGATATCGGCTGTTGTCAAAATTAGCTGATTCGTTTTTTGTAAGGTTAAACTCCGGCGTCGCAGATGATATAGTCTCGAAAACGATCGGAGGATCCGAGTTAAGATCTAATGTTATGATCAATGCTCCGTACACAGTGCCGCTTCCGGGAAGAGGTATCGTAAACATATCAGACTCAACTTCAAATAATCGACCTTTGATAATGCCGTAGCCAGTAGATACCCTCAGTGTATTTGTGTAGGCTTCAACATTACAACCGTTAAAAATGCCGCTTCGATCAAGCGCAGCATCGTATACGATCGCATCATGTTTAGCCGTTCTTGTCTTACCTGGGTAGGTAACAATATTAATAGCCATAAGAACTCCTCCAAATTTGTTTCGTCAGGTCGACTCGAATAAGTCCGAACACCAGCGTTATAGTATTACTAATATTCACACCACTTAGAATCGAACGGTATTGCTTGTCACCGGAAATGACATTCACCACCTGACCAACTTCCATAGACATCGGATGGTATAGGCTATCATCTATTGCCATCGTTAGCTCTATAAAATTATCGTATTCGACCATAGCGAACGCTTCTTCTGCCTGCTGTAATGCCCGTTCGGCAAACGATTCAACAACCACGTCTTCCTCATACGTAGGAGCAACAGCGTATGTCTCCTGCACTACTGGAACTACACGATCTGTGTCAACGATACTGAAGGTGTCGTTTGTGTGTCTGTAAAATATAATTTTGTCAACGTAGTTCTCGCTGTTGTATACGACGACCTTATTAACTGACACGTCGTTTTGCCGAACAGAAATATTCTTCGATGAAATGTTCGGAAGATCCGCCTCTATCGTAATTTCAGCTGCGTTGTTTGTACCGATCGACAGATACACCATCTTTTCGCCTGGACTAAACCTTGTAAATATACGAATAGAGTACGTTTCAAACGCCTTTATTACAATGTTTTTCAGCAAATTGCTAATGCAATAATGTGACGTTTCTTCGTCACTAACCAATCCCAAATTCCATTTTGAAGTATGGCTAGTAATAGTAGAGGTTATGTGCGGAACAATCATTGAAGTGTCTGCGTTAGATACAAAGAGTTCCTGTATTGTAGCAGCTATGTAATCCTCGAGTGTCGTTCCACTGTCTTTGTTCTGGAGATTAACATCGAATAGCACATCAAGATCAAGCAAAGATATAAACGGCTTGTATGAAATGTTTATTGTGTCTTTACTCTCGGACGATGTGCCGGTTACGCGACCAAAGAATTCGTAATCGCCGTTTGTGATTAGTAGATAGTCGCCTACATTAGCATCTATCTTTTCAACAATTAACTGATTGTTTTCCGGTGTTAAGTAATCTTCATTGTAATCAAGTGACATTACGTTCGTATGACTTCGAAAATTGAATTTTGGATCGTATACCTCAACGTTATACGCTCTCATAGTATTCCCTCATTTCGATTCGGAATTTCACATTCGGATCCGGTCCTTCATGGCTTACCGAGAACCGATTGTTACCCTGGGAAATAAACATAAATCTCTCCGTTGAGAAATCGCATCCACCGTATCGATCTTCTGACATGTGAGCATATTCTCCGGTTTCGACTATTCTGTAAGGAACGGAAATGCTGTCAACGACTAAAATCCGGCCATCATCTATGGTGCCATTGTATTTCCCGGATTCGACAAGATCGTCATCAACATAATGACTCCATGTAGGATTAACACACGGTCCGTAAATATAAAGTCTAACCGGAGATGAATCTAAAACGTCGTTCATGACGCGTGTAGAAATAGAGTTGCGATTCTCATACGGATATACATCATCGTAAACGTAGTCATAGAATTCGTTATAGTTGGGTTTGCCTGATACAATGCCGTCGCCTTCGTCATCTTTAAAATATACGTTCAGATGACTCACCAATTTATCAGGTTCTTCAACTGTCTTCTTTGGAGGAGTATAATACAGAAATACACGTTTGTAAAACGGACCTAATGCCATAAATTTAATCTTGCATTCCAGAACTCCGTATTTAGTAAGCTCTGTTTTTTCAAGAGACTGAACACGAACGTCTATGTAGAAAGTGTCATACGCCTTGTATATAAGTGTAAGCGGAGTTTGACGAATAAAGCGTACGAAATTGAAATATCTTTCGTACGCTTTGTCCTCACCAAGAAAATACATCTTACCGCTTATAGTTCTTTGAGCTTGTGTGATATTAACGGGGCGAAAGGCGGTGCCTAGCTGAAGCCAATCTTCAGACTCTTCGTAGCCCAACCCATCTGGCTCAAAAAACATGATTCCACAAAGGTCGATGCTGCTAAGCTGTGGTCCATTTTGATCCAGAAGATTGAGAGACTCGCCCCTCGAGTTTTGAAGTGTAAATTGTCTAGGTACCATAGCACCACCTTTTAATGTTGTAATCCGAGTTTCCGGTTAACGCTTCCTGCGATTGCTCCTGTGTCAAGATAGATATCATTCTCCGAGAACTGCGGGAAGTATGTGTCCATCATCGTTGAAATACGACGAAGAACTGTGAGCTGTTCCTTCTGAGAAATAGCATTTGTAGTATCAGAAAGTCTTCCGGTAATGATGCCGCTGTAACCTAATCTTATAGATCTGTCGGCGTTAATCATTCCGTCAATCTGTCCAAGACCTGCCTGAACATTGCTCAAGTCAAGCACTGGTCGGATTGTAGGATCGACATCCAATCCGTTATCGACCATGTCGCCAAGAGTTCCGAGCGTATTGCTTAATGCTTTGACTGACTCGTCACCAAGTTTTTCACTGGCGCCTAATGCTACATTTGAGTATTCAGTAATACCGTTGGCGAAGCCCTGTGTAAAATACATACCGTACTGGTACGTAAGTTTAGATGGAGATTTCTCCTCAACCGCGACCTTTAACGAATTCGCAGTTTTTTTACCGAGTGCTGTCGCTGCGTTTCGTGCTAAATATGTATAGTCCGAAATACCGTTTTTAAATCCCTCGACTAAGTATTTACCGGCATTATAGAAATCGGTTTTACGATCTCGAATATCATTTACTGCTGCTGAAATGGAGGACCCAAACATATTGGTCAGTGAAATACTCTCCATGCCATCTTTTAAGTTATCCGCTAACACCTGGCCGGCAAGTCTAAATTTGCGATCGTAACCACGAATATCATTCAACGTTGACGAAACCTGAGTCGACATAATTGTCGAGAACTGTTTAGTGTTAGCCTTAACGCCTGACAGGAACGCAGTAATAAGTCCTACGCCAGCAGCTTTTAATGATGACTTATACCTATTGGCTGACGTGGCCAAACCAGATATAATTTTAGTGAATTCCTTACCAACGTTCAGAGATTTTCCAGAGAAACCTTCTGTGAAACCCTCTATCATGTCTGTTCCGGCTTTTGACATCGTATCGCGAAGTTTACTGAAGTCGGCCTCGCCGAGGACTTTTACAGAATCTGAAATTTTGCTGAATACTTTCGGATCGATATCCTTGGCTTTTGGCGCTATTCTCACAAGAGTCTCAACGAGCGAAACGACCGAATCAAGTTTTGTTGGGTCTACTTTTTTTATGTTAGCATAAAAGTTGTGCATGTTTTCGCCCATAGATCCGAAAGTTTTGAACAAAGCGGTAAATACTTCGGAATCCGGGACGTCATCGTGACCTATGCTAAGAATCGTCTTTACAGCATTCATGCAAGTGTTTATCGGACCAGGCGTAATATCTTTTACGTTCTCGTAATAGTTCTTGAACCTTGTACCGAATGTCATAAGGTCGTATCCGAATTTGGTTAATGGCGAACCTCCACCAAAAATATCAGAGAGAATGCCGCCACTATCCGGAACGATGTTTGCGAACGCCGCTACTGTCTCTGCTGCTGCCGTGGACGAATCAGCTGCGTCAGGTCCGATTCCTTCGACCGAGTCTAAATAGTTTTTAAAAGACGGTCCGAACGACTCCAGCTGAGAGCCGAATCGAGTAAGTGAATTATCACCAAGCAGAACGCTAATGGCGCCTCCGGTGTTCGGAACATTCTCCGCGAATGCCGCAACGGTTTTAGCAGCCGCTACTGCACTATCCGCTGCGTCAGGTGTAATCCCCTCCACCGAAATTAGAAACTTTTTGAGCTTCGGTCCAAAATCAACAAGCTGATCACCAAACGGACCTAAGTCGTTGTTACCTACTATTGCTCCTAATGCACCACCGGTGTTGGGAACGACTTTCGCAAACTCTGCAACCGCTGTACCAGCAGATGCCGCCGCTTCAGCATCCTCAGGCGTTATTCCTTTAACAGAATCTAGAAACTCCTTAAGCTTAGGACCAAAATATGCAATCTGATCACCGAAAGGACCTAAGTCATTATTACCTACTATTGCGCCTAACGCACCACCAGTATTTGGGATGGATTTCGCTAATTCCGTAACACACTGTGCAGCATTGGACACACTGTCAATATCATCCTGAGTAATCTCCGCGGCCCTAAAATCCTTAATGAACTGGATCAACGGACCAGAGAATGCTACAAGATCTTCTCCGAGAGTCGAAAGTGAACCTGTGCTGAAGAGTTTGCCAATAACCGGAACATTCTGCAAATTAGCCAGCATTTCTGCGCCTGCGATCGTTGCGATGAGTCCGACCAATGTTCCGGCGTTGTCAAGGATACTGGAATCCAGCGCTTTTATACCAGCAATGAACGGCTGAAGCGATGCCATAAATCCTGACAAATCAGCGGCGACATCCGACAACGATGCCGTTTCTTTCTGCTTACCTAAAAGTAAAGCAGTAAGAATCCGGTTAAGTCCTTCTGCAAGCTGCTCAAGAACATCTATGCCATTAGCAATGAAATCCCTAGCTCCTGGAATATAAGACACAATACCTGCTACGGCCAGCATTATACCGCCGATAACAGCTACCATGGCGATCAATCGCTCACCTGCAGCGACAGCCGCTGGTTTGCCGGCAACCCGTCCTGCGATTGCCACAATAAGGCAAGCCGCTGATAACGCGATCAATAATTCAGATAACGCAGTTGCAGTTGTGATCGATGGCTGAATATCAAGGTACGCAAGCGCGCCGAGAATCAAAGCCACCATTCCGAGCATCGCAAACATAATGCCCAAAGTCTTGAGAACATTACCTTTGAACTCGCCAGCACCGCTGACTACTCTGAATGACACAGCCAGCGCAAGTAATAATTCGGACAATGCAGTTGCAGTTGTGATTGACGGCTGCACATCAAAATATGCAAGAACACCCAAAATAGCAGCCACCGCACCGAGAGCGAGCAACATTATGCCAAGATCTTTGATAACACCTTTCGACAGCTCAGTACTTCCAATAATCTTGAAGGAGAATGCAAGCGCCAACAACACTTCAGAAATACTGGTAGCATTCGCTAATGAGGTCGTAGGATCAACGTCCTTAAGCATCAACAACGCCACGGTAATAACACCGAGAGCGGCTACAAGCACGATCAGGGACTTAATATTTCCGCCACTGAATCGTGACAGAACCTCCATCATGGCAAATATAATCATTACGGTGCTAAGTGCTTTCACAGCTGCTTTAAGCTGTTCTGGAGGAATCATCGACAAACCGGCAATAGCAATAGCTAAAATACCTATTGCTGCGGTCATGATCGTGATAGCTTTAACCGCGTTTCCGTTTGAAGCGGCAAAACTCGATGCTGCAATCAATAGCGCATATCCTTCGAGAAGCTTCTTAATAGCCTTTATGGCTCGGTCTAAGCCTCGTGGGTTGTGTTTGCCGATTTCGCTAAGGATTAAGATAGCACCTGTAAGCAACAGCAACGATGCTGAAATCGCTAAAATCATTACACCAGCACGAGCTGCGTACTCACCTGCCCAGAATGATGCCAGTAATATAACTGCAAACATGCCTAGCACAGTAGTAATAACTGTAGTTCCTTTCGCCAATTCGGTCGCGGAAAGGCCAGCCAACATCCTTATGGCAATAGCCAACAGAATAAGCGACGATACCATGGCCAAAATACCAACGCCACCTTTAAGTGCGTTTTCTCCTGCCAATTTTGACAACCCCATGAGGATTGCGTACATACCAAATATCACGATGAACGCGCCCAAGTTCTTCCTAGCCTTGGATACGTCAAGCGCGGCAATAACCTTAAAAGCTTTGACCAAAAGTAACAAACTGACAACTGCGCCGAGCGCCGCCAAACCAGCTTTCGGGTCAACGTGCCTAAGAGTCGCTAGCAATATACGCATCGCGATTGCCGCTGTAAGCATCAGGCCCAAAGACTTGATGATTGTTAGCAGGTCGTACTGTCCGATCTTATCAAGAGAGCTGATAAGAAGTTTAAGAGCTCCAGTAATAGCGAGAATCTGGAGTGCGTTCAGTGTGTTCTTTGAATCTTCAAGTGTTCCTTTTCCAGAACTAAGAATTTTAAGAACAACAACCAGGCCGAGAGCCATCGCACCTAAATATAACAAGTTTCGTTTAAGGTTTTCGGGATGCTCCAGGCTATCCAGGCCTTTGAGGGCTTCTATTAATATAAGTAAGCTCCCTGCGATTGCTAAGAATCCGCTATTCGAAGCAAGACTCTTCGCACCTCCCTCGCCGCCCTTGTTCAGCAGCTTCATGGCGAACGCCAATGCTACTAATACGCCAGCCAATACGCCGATTGTAATGACGGAACGAAGCAGGTCCTCACTTGGGATCTTCGATATTAAATATAAACTACCGGCAAGGATCGCAATAGATATTGCATAGTTCTTAATTGCTTCGGATTTGAGCTTTTTGTTCATACCCTTGGCAACAAGATTTATTGATCCGCCGAGATTGTCGATCAGGCCACTAATATCAAACAGCGGTTTGGTAAGCCGTGTTAATGCTTTGCCGATCTTGCTTACAAAATATATAAGTCCACCGGAGGCAGCGATAGCAATGAGCGCGCCTTTATGTTCGACAACGAAGTCTTTTACAGCGATCGCCAGGTTCTTTATCGTCTTGATGAACGAACCTAACTTGCTCTCGACAGTGCTCGCCTTTCCATTAACCGCCTTGGCGAAATCCGAGAACAGAGTACCAAGTCGTTCAAGCGGTCCTGAAGCTGATGTTAACCATTCGCTTGCACTTTTGCCGAACAGCTTGATAGCAGCCTTAATGTTGTCGAGAGTTATGCCATCCATGCCACGGACAGTTTCTACGAAGGTCTTAATTCTTTCTACAGCGTCTCTAAACCCATCAGGGATGCCGTTAATGAAATTCTTAAGACCGCCCTTAAGGGCTGTGAACGCCGCCTGAACTTTCGGGGCGGACTTAATGGCATCGATGTAATCTTTTATCGCGTGGTAAACATTCTTGGAGAACGAAACGAAGCTGGACGCGGCATTCATAAGATTTCCGTCAATATTTCCTACAAATCCGCTAATGCTGGATTTAATGCCGTCAATGGCGCCCTTCACTGCAGGAATTTCAAGGAACGCTCTAATGTATCCCTTGACTGTCGATAAGCCGTCAGATAAAACTCGCTCGACTTTACCTAAATATTCGCCGAGCTTGCCAGAATCGACGACCCAATCGTGGAATCTTGTTAATGCATCGCCAAGGTTCGCGGTGTAGTCCAGAATGTTGAAGTTTATGTGTTCGGTCAAACCGAGTGCTCCACGAAGAACTCGGAATATCATACTGCCAACACCGCCGATTACTCTGCCAATCAGATCAATCGGAACAAATAGGCCATGTAAAGTCCTTCGAAGCTTGTCTGCGTTTTCATCGCTCAGAATTAACCGTCGTGAAAATTCGCCGACAAATTTCAAACCCTTGTATAAACGCTCAGAAGTGAGAACAGGCGGAATAATATCACGCCAAGCTTTAGCAAACGTACTTGTCAGCTTGATAACACCTTTGAGTGAATTCGTAAGAATTTCGAAAAGATACTCTCTACCACTCTCCTGGGTGAGCGTTGACAGAAGTGTTCCTGCTGAACTGTTTGCATCGCCCATTGCAGAGTCAAGATCTTTGATAGCTTGCACCTGTTCTTTGGTGTAGAGGGCCTGTTCTGTCTCTTCGTCTTTTGCTTCTGCTGCGCCTTCTGCAATTTTATGAAATGCCTCAGCCAAATACTCGGCAGGGACAACTCCATTTTGAATTGCTTTGGACAGATTCTTGTTGTCCAGAATTAACTGTGTGTAGTCACCGCCATGACCATTGACGACCTTCGATAAGGCATCTTCGAAATCGTTCATGCCGACTCCGGCGTCGGTAATCTGGTCGGTAAGCTGCTTCCAGCTACTAGACAGACCACCTCTGAGCAGACTGTTTCTCGCGTTATCAAAAGTTTCAATGACACCGCTGAACAACTCACTCAATCCGGTGAACAACTCTTTGGCCTCTTCGAAGTCGCCTACAATAATCTCCCAAGTAGCCGACCATCCAGACTGGGCCGCCTCCTTGAGGGTATCCATCATCATCGAGAATGTCTTAACGTCCTGAGCAGCTGCGAAAGCTTTCTTACCCAGATCGGTTGTCTCATCTGCGTATCTTGCCAAAGTCTGGGTTAAAACGTCGGTAGTCATCCACTGAAACGCCAAACTCTCATTAAAACTATGAGTAGCGTCGATAACTTCTGACATTTCGCCGCCTGCAGCATTTGTTGTCAGGACCTGGTACATGCCGTCAGCGCCTTTTGTTACGGTACCAACAGCTTCTGCCGTTTTAAGCAACTCGTTCTTGAACTCAACGGTTGCCATGTTGGCATTCTCGATTGATTTCCAGTCGATAAGTTTAACATAGCCTGCGGACAAAGCCTGGGCAAAGTTGTACATAGCCCTGGATGCCTCGTTGGCATTAGCACCAGATACAGCCGCCTCGTTACTTATACCCTTGATTGCAGCTACAGCATCCTCGAGCTTTACACCGGCGTTGGTAAACTTACCGATGTTGTTCGTCATGTCAGAGAATGAATAAATCGTCTGGTCTGAGTATTTATTCAGTTCTTCGAGGTACTTGTTAACAGTATCGATAGACGCTCCGGTACTTGCCATGATGGTCTGGACAGAACCCATCTTAAGCTCATACTCGTTGAAACCGGTGCTAATCGGTTCGATTGTAAACTGACGGATGATTTTCTCGCCGGCGGCCATGACATTATTGGTAATTCTCTGAAGCGCTGTGAACGCGATAACGTCCAATGCCGAGAACTTACGACCAACGTTGTCAACGGCATTGCTCAACGGAGAAAGATCACATTTGGCTGCTGCGTTTGAAACGTCCTGCAGTCCCTTTGTGGCGCCTGGAAGATTCAGAGCCAGTTTAAGCTTGTCGAGTGTGCTTAATGTTTGACCGACATTGTGTTCAAAGTCTTTATTGTCAAACCGCATCTCAACTACTCTATCGTCAATAGTAGTGCTCAAAGCTCAATAACCTCCTCCCATGCGTCATCTGCTAGTTTATCGAAAACCGGACGTAGTGCAGGATTAATATAATCACGTCCCTCTACGTATCCTCCGGTGCCAGTTCCGTGTCCGTACTGTAAAATTATTGCGATTTGAATTCCATTTTGAATATTTGAATTCTTGTATACGACACTCACGGAAGTGTCCGTACGTTTGATCTCGTAATACCAAGATCTGGCAGTTTCGCCAGTATCATATGGAGTAGCCGACTGAAGTGCAGCCAATCCTGCTTCTGCGTACTTGTCCAGATTACGAAACTTAATTGCCGTGCGAGCCTTACGTAAAAACTTCTCTGTTCTTGAGAAGTCGCCACGTTGTCTAAACGTAACTTTCATTTCGGACTACCCTTTCGTGTGCATCGCTTTTCTGCGTGCAGCATTAAGCCTTGCATTGTTGCTGAGAATCTGCCGATTGGACATCTTCTTCTGCGGCTGGTTCTTAATGCTGCACACCCTTATTAAAGTGAGAAGTCTGTTCAAATGCCATTTCTGACACTCAAATGGTATATTGAACGCGATCATCCAATAGTAGATAATCTCTGCTGTGATCTGTTCACCGGGGCCTTGTTTATTCTCGTTAAACGTAGTTGCAGTCATAGGCGCCTCGATGTACGCGTTAATGTCGGCCAGGTTTTGTTCTGTAAGAAAGTTGTATGAAATAGGATCCACATTTTGCGTAATTGTCATGCAACGAATATAACTCATAGTTTCTTCGTAGGTTTTTGGTTTCTTAACCTGCGACAAAAACGGTTTTCCCCAGATCGACTCCCACTTTGCAAGAGAAACGAGGGAATGCTCTAACTGTAAAGTTTTTCCAGGAAAACTAACGAACTCTTCCCTGCGTTCGTCCCAGTTATCTGCTGGCGGAATGTGAATATAAAGCATTCCCACGCCTCCTTTTACATTATGCCATCGGCGTTACGCCGTTGTTTGCTGCTTCAGCCATACCTGCCGGAACGATCCCATTAACAAATTCTGCTGCTTTCTTGTCGTCAGTTGCAAGCTCCATGAAGATCTGAGAATATGCCTCAGTCTGAGAGAAAGCCTCTGACAGTTCCGGGGACTTGATAAATCTTTTACCATCTGCGCTCTTCTCGCCATAAGCTTTAAGGACCAGATCCTTAAACACCTTGATGATTGCGGGTGCGTCCTGCGCTGCTACGATTTTACGGATCATCTCGGCAAGACCGCCGCTTGTGCCAAGCTCCATCTCAAGAAGCTCTGCTTTTGACAGATTGAAGTAAAAGTCTTCTGTTCTTTCGACGCCATTATAGTCGTCGTATGTTACGGTTTTCTTAAGCATTTTGATTTCTCCTTTCATTTAAAAAGAACAACGCCCACAGAGTAATAGTGCGGGCGTTGCGTGTGTTTTACTAGTCCGGTTTATAATAACTCGATAATACCGGTAACGGAGTCGTACCTTAAGTCTGTCTCGGGACAATAAGCTCTAAACGACGTAGCCAATTTACCAGTAGCAGGATCAGCAATACTCGGATAGGGGACCTGGTTAATGACGGACAAAAGTCCTACAGGCATGTCTGCGTCTCCGTCTTGCCGAATTCGAACTGCTACGCCTAAAAAATCTTCAGGACTAAGGCCTTTTCTGATTTGGACGGCGTTAACATGCCTACCAGATCTACGGTCAAATACAATTTCGAAATCACCAGATTCTCTTCTAAGTCTCATAAAATATTACTCTTCTCCTAATGATTAAAAACAATTTCTCCGTCTTTCGGGTAATATTCGAGTCCAGCTTTATTACCAACTATCAAATTGTAATATTCAGCCGCATTGTCGTGATCGTCAAGCGCGTAATGAGGCCCCTCAGTACCAGTAACAACAGATCGAGCAACCACTTTTTTACCATCATCATCGGGACTAATGACCGTAATGCATAAACCAATAAGATCTTCGCTACTTAAGTTCTTACGAATATGCTTAGTTGTCTCGGGGTTCGCCTTATTTGTAAACATGTCAAACGTGAGCTGAAAATCGCCAGATTCTCTTCTAAGTCTCATAATCTTCCTCCATTTTGAATTTTACTGTCCGATAATAGTGATAACTTCATCGGGAAGCGGAAGTCTCGGAGCGTTGCCTTCCGCGCCATCTGTGCCGTTTGTGCCATACAGAATGTCCTCAAGAGCCTTCAGCTTGGCAGCATCGACCTTTGTGGAATCAATTTCAAGAGTAGCCGTCGGCTTAATGTTCTGTTTGCCGTTGACGGCAACCGGAGTTGTGGACAGAGTCCAAGAGAATGCGATTGCCTCCGGGCTATCATTGATTGTCTGGTAAGCCTTCTCAGAAGGTGCTGCCAGACAGTTGTAAACCAGATGCAGCTTGTAACCAAAATCAGTACCCTTAACGTCGTTACCGACCTGGGTCCTGTAGCAAAGACCAAACTTCTTACGTGTCTGCTGACCTGCATAAACACCAGGAACCAGGGCCGCAGAACCATCGCACTCTGCAAACTCATCCGGGTATGTGTACGCCTCAACCGTTGCACCGAACTCCTCGGCAGAGATCAGGTTCAGGTACTTAATGTTATCAGCCCAAATCGGAGAAGCTTCAGCACCTGAAGGGCTCTGAGAAACAGAAGACAGACCATTCCAAGCTACGCCGTTACCAAAAGAGCCGTCCTCAAGGGTCAGATAAAGAACGCCATGATCAACACCTGTCTCATAAATTCTCTTGCCGGTATCGTCCCAAGTAATTCTAGGCATAATAAATCCTCCTAATAATAAATGATGAAAACGTAGTGATTTAAATTATCGGCGGTATAAAACCGATTAAACTGCGAGTATGGTAACTCGGCAATTTTGTTGACCAGCCAGTTGTCCGGGTTTTTAGTGATCAAAGTAACCGTATACCGCCTATTCGTCAAATATGCATTGTTGTCGGCATGTATTGCGTCAACATCGTCAAGTGAATACACGATAGCATCGTATTTCATTTGTTTAGATGCTGGCGGCTGAAAATATACATTATTAGAGCCTAAAAGCTCTCTAAAGATCTCGTCTAATTCCAGTCTACTTCTAGCCATTGTACACACCGCCCAACGATAATATAAGTCTCGGAAACTCGACTTCGACGTTTGTCACCTTCCATTTACATCCTGAATATGTGGCATACCGGATGTTATGGAAGTGTGACAACGCGTATGGATCGGATACGATGCTGAGCTGATTGGAAATATTGAGATCATCGTTCAAATATCCAGAACTCTGAAGCTGCCTTGTGTTCCGAGTCATGTCGCCATAGTACTCGCGCTCAGTGATTACTTCGCTGTAAACACTAGGCGCGCTTTCTTCCGTATCTGCGAATCCAATTTTGCCGAAGTATTTAGCCATTTTGAATTATTCGGCGCCTCTGAGAATAGTCATTGCGGAGTACGGCTTTGTAAGAGCGCCAGAGATCCTGGTCTCGATAAGGTACTTCTGCTGGTTGTAGTCGATATCGAAATCGTCGAACATGGAGATCGCACCGCCCTTATCGGCACCGACGTTGTAGTCGGCCAGGTTTACAATAATGCCCATGAGATCCTTGCCGTCAACCTTCTGGTTCTCCATAACCTCAACAGTCACAATCCTGGATACACGCAGAGTTGTAGCCAGCTCGGCGACACTCTTATAGATCTTATGACCGATACCATCTTCGATCAGCAGGCACTCGGTAAGCTGGTCCTCGGTTGTGAACAGAGTCGGGTTACCGGAACCCTTGTAGTTCTTACGGGCACGAATAACGCTATCGATGAAGATCTTTGCCTTGTCAGAAGCAGTCTCGGCTGCGGTCTCATCGACATTGACCTTGATGTTGAACAGCGGAACATCTGTTGCGATCGGTCTTACATGCGCCTCCTGGATCTTATCGTCGGAGTCGGAGTTACGGCCATCACCGATCAGAATTGCCCTAGCAATTTCCTCGTCAAGCATTACACGCATCTCGGCCTTGATCCAAGCAACAACGTCAAAGTCTGTAATATCAACAACATCGTCTCTATCAAGCTTCTGCTTCTTGTAGATCGTCTGGGGATCTGTAGTTCTCTTAAGGGTTGTGAAGACCTCTTCCTTCTTCTGCTTGCCCTTGATGTAACCTTTTGCACGTGCCTCATCCTCGGTGATGTTAGCGTACATGCTCTTGATCCTGGAGAACGGAGTGTGATGTACACCGTTCATAACAATAGACACCCAGTCGGTATCTCTCTTGATCCATTCGGGCGGATTGTTCAGGCTTTTGTAATCCGGGAACAGCATGTCGGGATCGTTAAAACCGTAAGACTGGTTACCGGTAGCAATATCCATACCGGTTGTATCTACGTGAGAAAGCACGCCGTCTTCCATGTGCTGGAGAACAGCGTCTCTAAGAGAACCACATCTCTTGGCGTCGGCAAAGATTGTCTGCATATCGGAATGGCTGAGAACGTTTGCGCTGCCTTCAGTTGCATCAAAAACATTGTGTTTCATATCGTCGGAATCCTCCTCGTAATCTTCGTAATCTTCGTAGTCTTCGTCATCGTCGTCGGATGTAAGATCTTCGATAACATCTAAAATAACATCTCTCTGATCATCAGTAAGAGATTCAAATGCTGCGTCAAGAGCCTCGTCGTCGATATCGTCATCGGCATGTGAGAGGCCATCGCTGGTGAATGTCTCGAGAAACGGCACGATAATATCAAACTGATCGTCGTCCAGTGACTCGAGCACATCACCTAACTCGTCATAAATATCAGAGTGGGCCATGTCGTCTTCTCCTTCTCGTTCATTAAGAATCTTACCAAGGATGCCGAGAACGACCTCCTGCTGTTCTTTCGTCAGTGTCTTAAATACATCGTCGACGGTTTCGCCATCGGCATCAGCATGGGCTACACTATCCCCGGAAATATCCTGTCCGCTAGCAACCATGAGGAAAAGCGACATAACGACCTCTCGCTGCTTGTCGGTCATCTCGTTAATAACATCTGCGATAGTGCGACCGTCGTCCTCTTCTTCCTCGTCCTCATCGTCGGCATGCGCCAAATGTAACGGTTCGCCAGTGTAAATCACGGCAGAATCGTCAGATCCGTCACCATGAGTTAGGACTGTGTCGATGTATGCTCCAGGATTAGCACCGGCAAGAACCAGGCTTACCTCCCTAATTGCGCCATGAAGTACGTTACCACCGTTCTGTTTCAGACGATTCGCGTAAATGGACAGTGCTGAAACATCGCCGTGTTCTACTAATTCTCGAGCGTTATTGCCCTGTTCGGTGTCGTTAAATGCACAATATGCATAGACACCTTCATCCCGATTTTCAAGGAGTGCATGGCCAAGAACGTTGTAAGGCTCGTTATGCTGATGGTTCCAAACGAGCGGAACAACCTGACCATCGTTGTCCTTGAACGCGTCTCTCATTATTGTTCGACCATCGGAACACTGAAGTCCGTTCCTGGTCGCCCAACCACTAAAATCGTATTTCATTTATAGTTATTCTCCTTCGTACTCTTCGTACTCTTCGTATTCGCCATCAGCAGCGCCAGCTCCTTCAGCTCCTTCAGCTCCTTCAACACCTTCAATGCCATAACGAGCTAGAATTTCCTGATCATTTTGATTTAGATTCTTGTTTCTAAGTTCGTCAGCTCTCGGGTCTTCAGACGGTTTCATGCCGATGATCTGTCTAATCTCGTTGGAGCTTACAATCTCGTTTCTTGTAAGCTTATCAGCAATTTCGGCAAGGTCTGCGACCGCCACAAGCCTAAACGGATCAACGAAGAACTTGATTGACTGAAGCTGCGATCTTGCAGTTTTCGTAAGGAACTTCCACTTCATAGAATCGACTATCGCAGAGATGATAGGCTCTATTGTACGTGAGTTATAGTTCTGCATAACTTTTGCGTCCGCTGTGCCATCTAATACCGTCTGTGAGATACCCAACTGGCTATATAGCATACTCGTTAAATACTCTACTTGCTTCATTAGATTGTTTTCGATCGGACGATTAAGCTGCGTAATACGCTCCGTACCGTCAGTGTACGCGATTCCGTATTTCGAACCGGCTAACTGATCTTCAATATCTTTTCTACGCTCTTCAGCCTGCCGTTTTCTGGCTGGTGTCTTTATTACATAAGGAAGCTGGATAATCAGATCCAACTTGCCGGAGCTGCTCTGTTCATCGACGTAATCCAAAAGATTGAGTTTTCTGATCAATCTCTGCAATGTCGAGTTAGACTCATTGATTACCGCGTATAACGGATTCTCTACGATAGCCACAGTTTCTTTAGGCAGAAGAATATCCTCTTTAATTCCTGTGCGATCGTTGTAAACCCGAACCCTAACATGTCTTGGATACCATTCGAGAATTTTTCCAACACGCATAGAGTTTATGTCATACGCGCCAGACATTCTTGGGTCCACTGTCGTGTCGACAGGAACTATGGCGACACATCCTTCATCCAGCATCGACATTACAACGTCCTGGATAAACGCTCTGCTGGTTTGATCGATGTTCGCGTTCATTGTCAAACAGTTATTCAAGCCAGATTGGATCGGGCCCAAATATCTATCGTTCTCGTCAAGTCGAACATGCTGTATGGTTATAGCGGAAACATCTAATGCGATACGGTTAAAAATAGCGGTAACGATTGATCGCTCGTTGCCGCGTGTAAGTCGTATTCGATCCGGTCGTCTGGCGTAACCTCTGCCGGTTGATTCCATGATAGTGAAGCCTGTCGGATCCTTATTAAAAAAAGCGTTCCAGGCATGTTGCAACCTGGAACCGAATGATTCAGCCATTATCTACCTCTTCCTAGTGCTTTTTTTCTTTTTCGAATTGTTATAAAGTCTCCGGACAGTCCAGGATGTTTCTTTTTTGTCCCAATTCTAGAACGCCTATAGACAGTATCTTTTTTCTTAGGCGCTTCTTGAAAATCTTGGAGAATACCGAGAAGAGAGGGATTGTCTATATGCTCCGTGCTTTTATGATGAGGCATGGCCAACCCATGTTTCCTAGCCCATTTCTCAGTGGTTTTACGTTTTTTAGCCTGCTGCTTATTGTATTTCTTTATAAGTTTTCTAGCACGATCATAATACTGCGAGTACGAAAAACCCTCTTTTTTTTGTTCACTCTCAGACGGTTTCCATAATCTAGGATCGTAATAGTCGATCTCTTCTTCTTTTTTCTTTTTTTTCTTCTTCCATCTCATACCCTTAACGCCATAATGCATTAAGTAGTCATCTGAAAATAATTGCATAATTATCTCCGTACGTTAGTCATTAATGTTCCCAGCGATAGTTGCTGCAAATTCTTTTCTAAACTTTTTGTTGTTAATCTTCTTTTCTTCTTTCTTAATCGCTTTCATTTGGCTCTTGTAGTCACGTTTAGCATCCTTACGTGCATGATAACCTTCGGAGTATTTGTGTGTGTCGTAAACGCCCAACGCAACGCCGCCGTATTGGCTTACCAAACCAGTAACTAGAATATCTCTAGTTCTAGCTCGTTCCATATAGTTGAAGCCAGCGTTGATCTCGGATTTACGAATATCCCGAACCTTTTGCTCATAATCAATCTTAGCAGCAAGTCGTTTTCCAGCGATTCTATCCTGACCTGCTAATTTTGCAGATTTCATCCACCTCTTAGGATTGGATGATCCGTACGCCTTATCGAATTCGACGCCTCTCTTTTCGAAAATCTTATCTTTCTTTTTCGAAAGCGACGCGATGTTTTTGTTGTACGTTTTATCAACCTTGGCATTAAGCTTCGCGACTCGTTTTTTTCCAGCTTTCGTCAATGTACCATCCGGATTCTGGAACCGTCTAACGCCCCACTTCTGGCCTTTAATTCCATGGTGCTCAAGATATTCATCAGAAAAATATTGCATAATTATCTCCGTTTAGTTTTAGTATTAATGGGTCGAGGTGTATTCAAAATCTTAAGTTCCTCGGAAAGTCTACGTGCCCGTTCCTGCTTTTTGGCTGTTTTGTACTCGAGTTTATCGGCCTTTAAGAGCGCTTTATTCTGCTTTCTCTTGAGTTTGGAGATAGAATTGTCTAACTTATAGGCCTTTTTCATCGCTTTCTGCTGTCGTCTAGTCGGACCAACATCGTAAAGCTCTCGGTTCATCCTTGCCTGATTAACCTTTTTATCGAGTTTTGCTCGCTTAATCTCTTTCTTCTTCAGCTTAATGTCGAGCTTCTGAGCCTTCTTAGTATTCTTATAAGAATGAAGTTCCTGGATTTTTGCCTGGTTCTTGCTAATCGCGGCATTAGTCGAGCTAAGCTTTTTGTTCAAACGAGTAACTCTACGCTGACCTTTTTTGGAAAGCGAGCCATCAGAGTTGTAATAGCTTTTTGGTGGTCTACGAACTCCCCAGCGCATACCTTTTACGCCATGATGTTCAAGGTATTCGTCAGAGAAAAAATCAATGAATCCGTCTGTCATCGTCTGGGTTTACCTCCTCCGTAATACACATCATGCGAAACAGTAATCTCGCCAGAGAGCTTTGGCATTTTAGGTAACTTTTTACGAAGTCCCTTAACTCGATTGAACTGCTGACTGGCAAATCGCTTAGCACGCTCCCGCTTCGTCATTTTCTTTTTCTTAGTCAATGAACCGAAGTTAAGTTTTTTGTTCTTCGGATTCATAACCTTAACACTTGAGTCGAACAAAGAATTTCCAGTTGTTACCAGAAATTTTTTTCCAAACGGACCATTGACAATGTGCTTATTCGAACCAACTTTTATGATTGTTCCTGGCTTATTTAAATCGCCAACAGAATTGTTATCGTCAGGAAGAAGTCCACCTTTACGCTTCTTCCATTTCATACCTTTAACACCGTAGTGCATCAAGTAATCGTCTGAAAAAAATCTCATAGGTTCACGATTCATCGTCTTGATTTACCTCCACCGTAATAAACGTCATGCGAAACAGTTATCTCGCCAGTAAGCTTAGGCATCTTCGGAAGTTTTTTACGAAGCCCCTTTACCCGTTTAAGCTGTTTACTAGCAAACTGTTTTGCTTTTTCGCGTCGAGTCAATTTCTTTCGAACTGTGACATTACCGGTTCCAGAGGTTACATACTTACGCCTAGGTTTAGGTCTTCCGCCAGGATGCTTTTTTGCGTACTCAGTCAATAATGCACGGGCCGTGTCACGTTCCATATCCCGGTTTCGACCAAGATGAACCTGATGGCCTCCTGGACTGGTTTCTATGGAATAGTCGCCAGCACCATTCAACTCTATTGCGGCCTTACGCTTCTTCCATTTCATACCTCTAACGCCATAGTGCATTAAGTAGTCATCTGAAAAGAATTCCATTTTGAATTTTCCTTTACTCAAATGCGTCGCGATTAATCTTCCATGCGACGTAAGCATCCATCATAGCCGCGACAGCATCGATCTTCTGTTCATGTCTTCTCTTGTACAGTTTGCGGTTCCCGTTTGTGTCCTCCAAGGTTATGCAATTACCCATGGTGAATGACATAAGGCTTTCGTCGAATCGAAGCATTCGTTCTTCCGCAAGTTTCTTCAACTCGCCAAGCGGAACCGACTCGGTTCTGGCACCCTGAATGACTTTAACAATTCCGAACGAGCCGTTCTCGAGAGACCATCGCTCGATAAAATCTTTGGCGTTGTACGGGTCGTAACCAATGCATCGAACATCGTATCCACGATGAGTGATGTGTTGGTCAAGATCGTCGTATACGTCAACCATGTCAAGAACCGTTCCTTCCATGACAATTAAGCTTCCCTCACGCATGAAGTCGTTGTACTTCAAACGCATAGCCTGCGGAAGTTTACTGAGTGTGAACGATGAAATGTAATTCCTCGTCTTTACACCAAAGCTGCCGTCAGACAACGGGAACAGAAATGTGAAGGAACAGAAGTCATCGCCTCTGGATAAGTCACAACCGATTGAACACGGAAGCTGCCAATAGTCACGTCGACGATGTGGCAGAGTTTCTTCGTATGTGAAGTAATACGTGTAACCTTCCATCGGGATTCCGAATCTCTTCGCAAGAATATCATTGCGCGTTGACGGAGCTTTCTCAGCTCTCTCTACATCCTGCTGGTAAGCTTCGTAAGAAACTGTGATTCCAAGGTTAGGATTTGCCTTGATCCATTTGGACGGATCGGAAACCTCTTTGACGTCGTCAAGTTTGTACCACCAGATTGATACATGCGGGTTGATGTACTCACCTTTGAGGATGCTCATCAACTCCATTTTGATTGTGTCACCGGATCCGTTACGGACAGTTCCCTCTGAACTTGTAGCAATGATCAAATAGTCATCATTCTTGGACGCGCCCTGCTCAATCGCGCCTACAACGTCCTCTCGAACGTCACCTGAAAGCCACTCGTCTATCGTAGAGTATTTGGGTCTTGCTCCCTGTAGCTTGTCGATCGACATTGGTCGGACCTCGAGAATCGAGTTGGTGATGAAATTCTCGATACCCTTCTTGGTTGAGGCTATCTTCTGACGATTCGCCTTTGATCCGGTTGTGTTCTGCAGGGATCCTTCAGTCATAAACTTTAACAAAGGGCCTCTGCTCATTGTGATCGCAGTTTTAATCGGAGACATAATCTCATCAGCCTGTTTCATTGTAGGAGCGGTTGTGATCTGCTGAGTCGTGTTTACGTCACAGGTCAAACCGTAAAACTGTATGCATGAATCATAGATGGATTTTGCTGCGCCTCGTCCTACAATGAGGTACTGCTTGTTAGTAAGTCGTTTCTTGATTCGTTTGGTAACCCATTTACCGCCGTGATAGTCTGCATCAGGTTCAAAGACGCTGCGTTCAATGTAGTAGTACCATCCGAATACCTGCTCGCCCCAAAGTTTGAAAGTATCGAGGAGTTTCATATCAGAGCCATCGGTAAGAACAAGCTCGTTCTCACAGAAACGGATCCAACCTTCAACGGCCTCATCATCGTAGTACACTCCTGGATTACGAATCAGATCGTCGATCCGGTTCATCTCCATTTCAATCTCTCGACAAACCGGTATTTCGCCGCGCATAACAGCGGCTCTGAAACGACCATAGTAAATAGGAGTCGCTGTATTTGATAGGGACATTAGTTATTACCTTCTTCTGTCGTCGTATCGGATCGTAACCGGAACAAGGCCTGGAGTGCCTGGATCATAGCTACTAGACCTGCTGTAATTATCATCGTCAATTACTTCGCCTTCATAGTATTCAGGCTTCTTATCCTTCGGCTTCTTATCCTTCGGCTTCTTATCCTTCGGTTTGTCTCCATTTTGATTTTCTTTGGCAACCTGGGATTGCAAATCGTTAACAGACTTACCGAGTTTCTTTATCTCATCGAGTAACGCCTTTCCGGCATCTACATTTTCTTTGCTGATAACGTCCGACTGTTTCTTGCCTAGTCCACCTATGACCTCGGCACCGAATGCAGCATTAATGGCTTTTCCAATCATGTACTCGGCAACCTTTTCACCGTGTTTCTTCAGAGCTGATGTGGATACACGTTTAACGTATTCACCGACCGTTTCTTTGTGATTCTTTGCGTATTCAGTTTTGTACAAAGATTCCATCTTCAATCGGTTGTAGGCATCTTTTAACTCGTTGTCACTCATCTGCGAGAGTGGCTTGTTTCTGGCTCTGGTGTAGTCCGAATGAGGCTGTGGCTTCTGTGGCTTCTCTTGCTTCTTAGCTGCTCGCTTGTCGGTTGCCTGTCGTTTTCGACCAAGCAAAGTCAGCGATCCGTCTTTGTTCTGGAATCGTCTAATACCCCACTTCTGACCTTTGACGCCGTGGTGCATTAAATAGTCTTGTGAAAAAAATTGCATTCCGATCTCCTTCGATTTGTACGCCGAATGCCGTAACGGTGTTTCGTCGTACGTCCAATCATCGTATAGTTCTGCTGTGTACTTTCCATACGAAAAAACCTTACCGTTTTCATTTCGATTACCAGTTACGGTTATCTTACTTATAGGCGTCAAATTAACAGGTTCGGTGATCCATAATTCATTAGTTATTTTAGAGTCTGGAACAGCAGTTGTGTTTGGTTTAAACACTTTGTAGTTCTTAACGTCATCCGGAGAATATACATAGAACGTCTGCTTATCCACGTTCTGGCTAAGACCAGCAAGACATTCACTTACTGATGGCGCAAACGATACTCTCGGTGTCGTCGCATCCTCATAACCGTTTTGCGTAAAAAAATTTTTCGGGACCCTTGGGTCTAGATGTTTTAAATCAGACTTCGTAGATATGAAGAATGCAGGGCCAGAGTAATTGTGCAAGTAACTCGTGTTAGGCGGAGACGATTTTATTCGGCTCCCATCTTTGTTCTGGTATCTACGAACCCCCCACTTCTGACCTTTGACACCGTGATGCATTAAGTAGTCTTGTGTAAAGAATTCCATTTTGATTTACCACGTTGTTGTCACACTCTAAGTGCATCTACCTCAGTTTCGGCAGCAACGTTAAGTCGCCACTCCATCTCGCTGATCAAACGATTGTACGCGTCAGCAACAGATGAGCTCATTGGCGGATCAAACATTGTCTTAACTTTCATGAACATGTAGGTTTTCACATTGTCAAGCAGATGATGTGAATCGTCAGTTAAGAAGTCAGACCACTTTGCAGTTTCATCGGTAATGTAGAAACCGGATTCTGGACCAACTCCGAGCTGTGCCAGAATCGCGAAGGTAGAGTTGATGTGAATGATGATGTCAGCGTCAAAGTGTTTGTAATCTTCAGCAATGCCGATCATCTTCTTGATTGATAGTAAAATGCTGTCGTTCACAAATGTTACCTCCAAGGACAAGTATCGTTCTGTGTTCTTTCGACCGGATCTAAAACTAAGATTCCGGCATCGCTATAGTGAATTGCATTGTGAGTCGACAACATCGTCGTGATCACATTGTTCATGTCAAACACTTTAGGATCTCGTTCGACAATGTCCTCTAAAGTTATAGGGTTAATGTGATGAATCAGTATCGGACCAAATATCTCTCGGCCCTCAACGCCCAGGTCACAACCGTTGTCTCTTCGGATTACTCGGTCACGGAAAGACAACCATTCTCGGGACTTGTAAAATATCTGGTTGACCCATCGGTTACTGCCAAATGTCTCATCTCCGATTCGACCTGAAAGTTTTAGATAGTTGAAACGGTCTTCGAAATTATCAAAAGTAATCAGCTCTTGGTAAGTTTTCACTGCGAACCACCAGAACTTACATAGCTCTTCATTGCAGCGATCGCCTCCTGGTAAAGCTCCTCAGAAACCTTGGCTGATTGAATAGCCTCAGCCTTAACTTTCAATAGTTCGTTTTCCTTCTGCAGCTTTGCTTTCTCCAACTGTGCCAAAGAAGTGCCAAGCTTGAGAAAGTGTGTGATCACCTGTGACGAAGCCGTACCCTCTAGTAATTGTTTTTCGGCTAATGCTGTTGCCAGCGCTATCATCTGGTTCTCTCTAGCGTCTGGAGACATTGCCGGGTATAGGCTTTGGACCGGACCTGTGTTGTCAGGATCGATCTTTTTTCGACGTCCCATGGTTTAGCCTCCTTTTCTACTGTTTGGTTTGCTTGTGAATATCTTCTAGTGCGGTTTGGTGGAATCTGCAAGCCGGCCGTCTAATCGTCAACCTATCTCTAAAGGAGAAATCATGGAACCAGTGAGCAACCGTACAACAAACCAGGGCGAAATGGAAAGGAGGGGTAAAGAAGTATACAAACCTGACCGCCTTGCAGACCCTACCAAACACCACTAGAATATAAATAGGGGTTAAAAAATATCAATAAATCCTTCCCCCGGAGAATTTTTAAAG
>Ga0326512_10000790_pt1 | contig 26661 bp, 17 predicted proteins | sample 1_2617_0518_D_FD_203652 | JGI IMG/M metagenome (GOLD analysis project Ga0326512, IMG submission 203652) | Bovine rumen microbial communities from UC Davis, California, United States - 1_2617_0518 | ecosystem: Host-associated > Mammals > Digestive system > Stomach > Rumen | place: USA...
TACCTGAACTACCGAAAATTAAGTTTAAGGCGAATAAGGTTCAATATTCTATAACGGACGTTCGACTACTGAACGAAAATGCAGTATGTACGTTCCTGAATATTCTCAACACCGTAGCGAATGAGCCTGACACGGAAGAAGTTACGTTCAAGATTGGGGATGACACAAACGAGGACACGGTTGAGATTATTACGGACATTCTGATGGGAATATCCTATACTGCAAAAAAGGGTGGGAAATACGGTTTTGAGTCATCGGCCAGTTTTCTTGTTACTGGAGTTAAACACCACGAAACAGAAGATTGCAAAACGATTACTTTCAAGCTGATTAAAGACCATGCGCAAGCTATTTACGAATATGCACAGGAACATGAACAGCCGAGCCTTTATGAATTAGTGATTGCGATTGAAGAAAAATCAAGGGAACAAATAGCGTCGTATGTAAAAGAACATGAGGAAATCTTAAATGGATAAGGATAATTCTAATCTTGTCCCGCTTAAGATTATTAATCTTGAGAGGGAGTTAGGCGCTATGAAGAAGCAGTTAAAAGAGATAAAGAAAGAAAATGAACAATTGTGGAAGTATATTAAATCTGTCGAGAGATTAGCAAATATGTGATAATAAGAAACGGAGTGATAAAAATGCCTGATAAACGTCTGACATACGAGGGAGCATTGGTCGAGTTGAATCGTCTGAACTCTACCGAAAGGCTGCCGGTCAATGAACGAAACTTAAAGGCTGCGGTTGCGGTAGCAAGAGCGGCGATATTGAAACAGATTAAGCGAAAGCCGGTTGGAAACGAAGAAGGCGGATTGGAATGTTCTGTCTGCGGCACTACAATTGATATCTGCCCTTCTATAGAACACTTTTGCTATAACTGCGGACAAGCCTTAGATTGGAACGATTAATCAATCAACAACAGCACCGCACCTCTGCTGTTCAATAAAATTATAACTCAAAATACACAATTTCACTTGTTTACAAATTTTTGCCGTGCAAAAATAATCCCTCGGTGCGGCGAGGGGAAGGGAGGGCTTGAAGTTCATGGCAACAAACTGGAGCGATGTTTATGTTAAATGTCCGTTCTTTAAATCCGAAAAAGCAAATGACCTCAGCTGTGAAAACATTATAAGCGGCGGGGTGAGCTGCCGGCATAGATTTGCGACGAAACGAGACAAAACCCAGCATATGGAGCGGTGTTGCTTTTCGCGCTACAAAAAATGCGTGTATTACCGCGTTTTACTTTCTGAAAAATATAGCAATGAGCTCTCTGGATGATTCAGGGAGCTTTTTTCTGTGGGTTAGATAAAATATATCCTTCTATGTAAAATAATCATAGGAGGTGATTCCGTGGCGAAAGGTAAGTTTCAAAAGTGGTTGGAGCCCGACAATTTAATACTGCTTGAAGGGTGGGCACGTGGCGGACTCACCGATGAACAAATCGCTAAAAATATGGGAGTCAGTGTAGCTACGCTCTACAACTGGAAGTCGAAATATTTTGAGATTTTAGAGGCCTTAAAAAAGGGCAAAGAGGTTGTTGACTTCGAGGTGGAGAACGCGTTGCTTCAATCGGCATTAAACGGTAATGTGACGGCACAAATATATTGGCTCAACAACCGCAAGCCGGAGCAATGGAGAAATAAACCAAAAGATAACACGGTTGACCATACAGTTACCGTTGTATTTGAGGACGAGGAAGTGGAGAGCTATGCGAATTAATTTCCGCGTTCCGTCACCGAAACAAAAACTGTTCTTAAATGACACACACCGGTATGTTGCCTACGGCGGGGCGCGCGGCGGCGGCAAGAGCTGGGCGGTACGCGTCAAGGCGATTCTGCTGTGCTTATACTGGCCGGGAATCAAGGTGCTGATTATGCGTCGGACGTTCCCTGAATTGGTACGTAACCATATCAACCCACTTACGCTTATGTTGGCAGGCGTGGCGCATTGGAGCGATAAGAAAAAGACCTTTGCCTTTCCGAACGGCAGCACCATACAGTTTGGATATTGCCAGTACGACAGGGATTTAGGGCAGTATCAAGGCGCAGAGTATGACATTATTTTTATTGACGAGGCGTGTTTGCTGTCTGAGTATCAAATCAAAGAGATAACTGCCTGTAATCGTGGAGTGAATAATTTTCCAAAGCGAACTTATTATACGCTGAACCCGGGCGGACAGTCTCACGGATATTTTAAACGGCTGTTTATCGACAAGAATTATGAGCCCGAGGAAATACCTGAAAACTATTCTTTTATTCAGTCTCTTGTGACTGACAACTACGCCTTGATGAAATCACAGCCGGAATACGTGCAGCAGCTCAAAGCGTTGCCGCCAAAGCTTAGGAAAGCTTGGCTTGAAGGCCGCTGGGATATATTTGAGGGAATGTTCTTTGAGGACTTTAGAACAACTGTTGACGAACAGAAAGCATTTGATATTGGACTAACCCCTGAACAAGCATTACAGTATCACCGTTTTACTCACGTGATTGAACCCTTTGACCCGCCTGCCGAGTGGCAATATTACCGCTCATATGACTTTGGCTATGGCAAACCGTTCTCGGTCGGATGGTGGGCTGTTGACTATGAGGGCGTTGCCTATCGAATTTTAGAGCTCTACGGTTGCACCGATACGCCAAACGAGGGCGTTAAATGGCAGCCTCACGAGCAATTTAAACGTGTCCGGGAGATTGAAGAATCACATCCATACCTGAAAGGACGTATCATCAACGGCGTTGCTGACCCGTCAATATGGGACGGCAGCCGTGGCGAAAGCGTATATGAAGCGGCAATAAAGCAAGGCATTGATTTTGTACCGGGAGTAAATGACCGTATTCCCGGATGGATGCAGGTTCATTATCGTTTTGCTTTTGACAAAATAGGCAAAGCTCAAATGTATTTCTTTAATACCTGCAAAGCCGCCATCCGTACGCTGCCCCTGATGATGTACGACGAACACAAGCCCGAAGATTTGGACACCACGCTGGAAGACCACGTTGCGGATGAAATACGGTATTTCTGCATGGCAAGACCATTAAAGCCTATTGAGGCTAAAACAGAAACAAAGATAGCGTTTGACCCGTTGGATTTAATCAAGAAAGGAAGTTAAAAATGGCATTTGGAAGAAAAAAGAAAGCACAACAGCAAGCTTTGCGTTTAAAGAAAATGCAAAGCCCACCCGATAACCGTACGACATCTGATGTGTCTGCGGAATCGGAACAGGAGCCCGTTGCACTGCCAATTGACGCTCTGGCGGTCAGAGAAGCCACTCAGCGCCTAAAAAAATACAAGCAGGGCAAAATCAATCTGGAAAAGCGAATCGTGGCTAATGAGGACTATTGGAAGCTGCGCCAATGGGATTATATTGACAAGAATGTGGCTAAAGATAATCTGAAAATTAATACGGCGTGGCTTTGGAATGTAATTGCTTCAAAAAAAGCTGATATTATGGCGGGCTATCCTGAGGCGAATGTTCGTGCCAAGCGTGCTGACGATACAGAGGAAGCCCAGAAGTTAAAAAGCATTATACCGGTGATTCAGGAAGAAAACAACTATGAAAACACATATTCAGACTTAAGCGACGACCTTCTACACGTTGGCGGCTGTTGTGCGGGCGTATTCTGGGATGGACAACTCCACGGCGGCTTGGGCGACATCGTTGTAAAGGACATTGACATTTTAGAGCTGTTTTGGGAATCAGGTATTGATGATATTCAGGACAGTAAAGATGTTTTTAAAATCTCATATGTTGACAACGACTATTTGAAAGCTAAATATCCTCAGCTTGAGCACTCTTTGAACGGAAAAGGGCTTACCGTGACTAAATATCGCACAGAGGACAACATCGATTACGATAATAAATCCTGCGTCATTGATTGGTACTATAAGAAAACAATTGATGGGGGAAAGCAAATACTCCACTATTGTAAATATGTGGATGATGTGGTGCTGTTCTCGTCTGAGAACGAACCCGAAAAATATCCGGATGGATGGTATAAACATGGACGTTATCCGTTCCACACGGCCTCATTGTTTAAAATAAAGGGAAGTTTGTTCGGATATTCGTATACTGACATTGGCCGCGGAGACCAAAACGCAATTGATATTCTGACATCTGCCATTATTTCAAATGCAGTCGAGACATCTTTGCCTCGATACTTTTCGCGTTTAGGCGGCAATATCAATGAACAGGAGTTTGCCGACCATACAAAAAGAATCGTCCATGTGCAGGGCAACCTTGACGAAGCGAGTATTCGCGAGATTGGAAGCTCTCCACTGCCATCTTTTGTAGTGAATATGCGTGACCGCTTCGTTGAGGAAATGAAAGAGACGCTCGGCAATCGTGATGTTTCCAATGGCGGCTCTGTGTCCGGTGTAACTGCCGCGTCAGCGATAGCTGCTATGCAGGAGCAGTCCGGTAAACTCTCAAAAGTTCACAACCGGACGATGTATAATTTACACAAGCAAATAGTTGACACTGAAATTGAATTGATACGTCAGTTTTACGACGAGACTCGAGAATTTAGGCTGACCGGCGAGATGGGTGTTGATAGATTCGTTGAGTACAACAATGCAGGCTTGCAACCTAAAGTGCAACCAAGTATTGCAGGTATAGATATGGGATTGCGTTTGCCTTGCTTTGATATTGAAGTATCATCTGCCAAACAATCGCCGTATACAAAACTGGAGCAAAACGAGCTTGCCTTGCAGCTCTACAACGTTGGCGTGTTTTCTCCGCAAAACGCTGATATGGCGCTCGCTTTGCTTAAATTTATGGATTTCGACCACAAAGATGATGTTATGAAAATGGTGCAGCAGAATGGCACGATGTTCCAAAAATACCAACAGCTGCAAAAAGTGGCTTTCCAGCTTGCGCAAGCCTTGGGAGACCCGGCTATGACTGAACAACTCGCCCAGGCGATTTTAATTGATAACGGGCAAAATACGTCCGTTCCTTTTGCGGCTGACCCGAGCAATTTTGAGACGGCGAATAATGAACCATCACATATCACTAAAGCACGGACACAAGCGGAGCAATCCACACAATTATAAGGAGTACATATGTTAAAAATAACAGTTAATCCCAAAATATATGAATTAATATTTGAAGGGCACGCCGAAGCTGACGAAAAGGGGAAAGACCTTGTGTGCGCGGCGGCGTCCGGTTATCTTTATCAGCTGGCGCAAACGCTGAAAAGCTACAAAGGCATTGCGTTTCACAAAGAACCGCATATTGATATAGGTGAGAGTCGGTCAACGATAAGGTGCAAGCCTTACAGTCAGTATGCTCCTACAATTGGTGTTATCTATCAAACGGTTCTTAACGGTTTTTTGCTTTTGGCTGAAGCTTACCCCGAAAACGTTCAAGTTGAGATTAGCTCCTGAAAAGGGGCTTTTCTTTTTTTAAAAAGTTTTGGGTGTGGGTTAGAGAACCAAAAACGAACGCTTTAAAATGGGATTAAAGGGTCGCGACCTACCGCAGAATTTTTTAAGGAGAAGCTATGTTCTCAAACACATCATTAGTACCGATTAACCTACAGTTATTTGCTGACGGTGGCGCTTCTGCAGGAGCAGCACCGGGCGGCGAAGCTGCAACAGCCGGTACAGAAGCACAGGGAGAAAATCCATTTAGTGCCTTGAATATCCCCGCCAAGGCTAAGCACATCTTAGAGAAAATGCCTGGAGCTCAGGTTAAAGAAAAGGCAAATTCGGCTGAGAATACCGATGATAAAACAGACACAAACACCGGCGGCGAACCTTCCGGGGAAAAGAAAGAAACTAAAATCCCATTTTCGGAGCTTGTGAAGTCCGAAGATTACAAGCAGGAAGCGCAGGAGTATTTTGACAACCGAATCGGAAGAAGATTGTCGAAGTACAAAGGGATTGAAGATGAAAACCAGACAATGCGTGGCATTATTGATAAAATCAATATGCGCTATGGTATCAATCCTGAATCTGAGACATTTTTATCCGATTTTGCACAAGCAGTAGACAAAGATACGCGCTTGTATGAGGATGAAGCAGCCAATGCTGGAATGACAGTTGACGAGTTCGTAAAACTCAGAAACGCCGAGAGAATAATCGCTCAAAATAAAATTGACGAAAAGAACCGCCAGTATAACGAAATAACTCAGCGGCATGTCAATAACCTTATTCAGCAGGCAGAGGCGTTTAAAGAAAAGGTTCCGAATTTTGACATTCAAGCCGAAATGGAAAATCCACAGTTCAAAAAACTCGTTGACCCGCCCGAGCTCGGCGGAGTCGGACTTTCGGTAGAAAATGCTTTTAATGCTTTCCATCACAATGAGATTATGCAGGCTACCGTTGCTAATGCGGTAAAGCAAGCGTCACTCAACGCGTCAAATTCGGTTCAAACGAATATGAACCGTCCGCAAGAGAGTGGTTTAAATCCATCTCATTCAGCAATCACTAAGCTTGACCCATCAAAACTAAAGCTTAAGGATTTTAGAAAAATCTCTGAGGAGTTCCGTCGCACGGGCAAAAAACCCAATTTTTGACGACAGGAGAGATTTTAATGAGTAAACTGCACCTTAATTTGCAGCTTTTTGCAGATTATAACACAAACGTAACAACACAACAGTCAATGTCGCCGACAATGAAAACTTTTTATGATACGGCACTGCTCGAAAATGCTCGCGCAGTTCTTATCTTTGACCAGTTCGGCGACCATCAGAAGATGAAGGGCAACAAGGTTGAATGGAGAAAGTTCAACACATTTGCCAAGGCGCTTACGCCGCTTGTCGAAGGTGTTATCCCTGATGGTTCGACTTTTGGCATGAGCTATATTGAGGCAACCACTTCCCAGCACGGCGATTACACCACTGTATCCGACAGACTCGAGCTTGAAAGCTACGATGATGTTATCTATGGAGCAACCGAGGAGATGGGCGCAGCCGGTGGTGCAACCTTTGATACCTTGACGAGAAATAAGCTCATCGAGGGCAACAGCGTTATGTATGCACCTAAGAGCGATGGCACAGTCGTTACATCAAGAACGGCGCTTGACGCAACCTGCCTGATTACCCCGAAGCTTATCAATAAGGCGGCAACCTGGCTCAAGAAGAATAAAGCGCCGAAAATCGACGGCTATTATATTTGCTTGATTCATCCCTCTGTTGCAGAAGATTTAAGAGAGACCAACGAGTGGAAAGATTACCACAAGCATGACGATGTCGAGCCTATCTTCAAGGGCGAGATTGGCACGCTTCACGGCGTGAGATTCATTGAATCCACTGAGTGCAAGGTACATAAAGACGGTGCGCTTGCGACCTACGATACGCTGTTCCTCGGCTCTAAGGCGTACGGTATCATCGACCCCGAGGGCGAGGGTATGGAAATGATTGTCAAGGATAAATCCGTCATCGGCGGCCCTCTGGAGCAGTTCAGCACCATCGGTTATAAATTCTGCCACGGCGCCAAGATTCTCTATCAGGAGAGGCTACTCCGTTTGGAATCTTGTTCCTCTTATTCTGATGTGGACGAAGAAAATTAAATCAGGAGGTTAATAAAATGCCTAAGAAAACCGAAACAGCGGAGGCAACCGCAGCTAAAGCCGAAAACAAACCCGCAAAGGTGACGGTTATCTTGCCGAGCGACCCTCTTATTAGAGACGGTAACGGCAACACCGCCGAACAGCAGGAATTCTTCTCGGTTAACGGAAAAAACATTATTATCAAATGCGATGAACCTGTTGAAGTTGACCCGGAATTTGCTGAGGTTATCAACAACCGTGCAAAGGCAAGAAGAAATTCACAGAAGTTCATTAAAGAAATGGCTTTTAAAGATTCCAAGCCGCCTGAGGCTTGAATTGAGTAACCGGAAAGGAGGGCGCTTTTGTGCTCTCCTTTTGCTTTAAGGAGAAAAAAGATTATGGACAAAAACAAAATCACAATAGGCGAGGTTTTAAGTCTTGTTGATTCTATTAAGCCGAACACAAGAACGGAAGAAGAAAAGATTCTTTGGCTAAATAACATTGACCGCATGGTGTATGAAGAAATTATCAAAGCACATGAAGGATTTGAAACCGTCGAATTCAAAGGGTATAGCGCTGACACGCCACAATCGCAGGAGCTGCTTATCCCCAAGCACTATGGAGCTGAAGTATATAGGTTCTTCATTGAAATGCAGATTGACCTTGCCAATGCGGAATATAGTAAGTACAACACATCAATGCAGTTGTTTGATATGGCGTATAACAACTATGCACAAGCATACACGCGTGAGCATATGCCGCTGACAACCGCTACGTTTAAATATCCATATTCAGGGGGAATCGTCAATGCCTTTTAATTATCCGATAATTAACACGCCTGACGCGACAAGAGATTTTCAAGAGAGCTTTGCCGGATACAACCACAATCTGAAAATTGCCGATTCAGAATTCTATGAAATGAAAAACTTGACGGGTGATTATTATCCAATACTTTCTCCCCGGAAGAAACGCGAGGTTGTTCGGCAGATGGAAAAACCTCAGTGCATTTTCTGCAAAGACGCGCTGTGCTATATTGATGATAATCATCTTTATGTTAATGGTAACGAAATTGAGAGCTTTTATACATCTCATGGCGGTTTTGAGGGCGATTATACTATGGTGGGTATGGGTGCATATCTGCTTGTGTTCCAGCAAACCAATAAAGGCCTTGACCGTGGATGGTATCTCGACACCGTGAATTTTTCAAAAAACGGATTTATTGATAATACAATAGCGTTTAGTCCAAACAACAATAGTATATTGAGCCTTTCTCTTTGCGGTAAAGACGGCTCAAATTTTGAAAATCTGACAGTCGGCGATACAGCACCGAAAAGCCCAAAGAATGGCGATAAATGGCTTGACACCTCAGGCGACACGCATTATTTAAAAATTTATGCAGCGACAACATCTATGTGGACAACAGTATTGACGACGTATGTCAAGCTTAGTTATCCGGGAATTGCAGTAGGTTTCAACGAGGGGGACGGTATCGACATCAAAGGCCTTGAAGCAATGAACGTCAGTCAAAAAATTCGGGAACAAATCGAGTTCTTAAACGCAAGTGCTATTATCCAAAGTGTTGATAAAAACAATGGTTGGATTGTCATTACCGGAATTATCGACCAAGCATACGACCAAAAAATTGGTACAGTAGAACTGTCCAGGAAAGCTCCTTATCTTGATTATATTTGTGAGAGCAACAATCGCCTTTGGGGCTGTAGATATGGAGTAAACCGAAAAATGGACATTGTAAATGAAATATACGCTTGCAAGCAAGGTGATTTTAAGAATTGGTTTTGTTATGCCGGTATTTCTACAGACAGCTACGCCGCCTCGGTCGGAACAGACGGTGCATGGACAGGAGCAGTACATTACGGAAGCTCAATTCTATTTTTCAAGGAAAATTGTATTCATAAGCTTTATGGAAATATGCCCGCAGATTATCAGCTTATTGAATTGAAACATAGAGGTGTACAAAGTGGTTCTGAGCGCAGCATTACCAATGTTAATGAAACGCTTTTCTATAAAACTGCCACTGATATTGTCTATTATGACGGCAGTTTGCCTACAAGTATTTCTTATCCGCTTGGAGAGGTGCAGTATAAAAACGCAGTCGCCGGTGCGCTGGGTTCTAAATATTATGTCTCAATGCAGGATAGCAATGATGAATGGGCTCTATTTGTCTATGACATGAGCAAACAACTATGGCATAAAGAGGACAACTTGCACGTTCGCCAGTTTTGTAAAGTCGGCAGTCAATTGTTTGCAATTGATAATGACAACCGGTTAATTGAGATTTGCGGTTCTAAAAATTTAGAGCCTGATTTTGAATGGTTCGCAGAAACAGGATATATCGGCTATTCCTACAGCGATAACAAGTACGTAGGGAGAATGATTATTCGATTATCAAAACCGCTCACAAGCAAAATCAGGTTACTTATCAGCTATGATAACAGCGAAGAATGGGAAACCGTGTCAAATCTTAATGGTATAGGTACACGTTCGTTTAGTTTGCCTATTCTTCCTAAAAGATGTGACCGATTCAGGGTTAGAATTGAGGGCGTCGGCGATTGTAAAATATATTCAATAAGCAAGGCGCTTGAATTAGGAAGTGATATGAATTGATTTATCTGGATTTACCTAACATCGGCAGCGGTACTGTCGAACAACAGCTTTCAGAAATTCGCTCCTACATCTACAAGAGTAATGAACAGATGAACGCCGCCCTCGGCAATTTCACGACAGAGAAGTTTTGGGAAAACACTGTTGCGGTAATGACTGCAACCGGAGCTTCTTCCGATTATGAAATTCCGCAGCTGCTTAATCAATACTCAAAAATACGAAATTTGATTATCAAGACAGCCGGTGAAGTAATTAAAACAGAGGAAAATTTTAATTTACTTTTGTCCGGTGGTTATGTTGCAACCAGCCAATTTGGAAAATACTTGCTTGAAACATCTGTTGATGTTGAGGGAACGTCCACAGGATTCATTGAACTGTACAATTATACTGCGAAAATTGATTCTGACTTCGGCGATTATCGGTTAGAAGAATCCAATTATATCAAGCGCGGTTTGCTTGACGGAACAGTCACGCCGCCCGTTTATGGTATCGAGCTCGGAATCCTGAAAAAAGAGATTACTGACGGTGACACGGTCATCACACTATCCGACACATACCGCACGCGCATTACACCTTCGCGCTGGTCGTTTATTCATAACGGCAGTACAAATACTGACAGCGAGGTTGCATATATCGAATCAGATATGATTTATTTCCCTCAAGCAACCATCCACGGTGGCACGATTGATATAGGGAACGGAAACTTTGTCGTAAACAACAAAGGAGAAATGACCGCAAAAAAAGGTACATTCTACGGAACAATTGCCGCAAACGCGTTAACCACTTCATTAAATGCGTGGTCTAATAACGTGAAGATAAAACCGAGTGAAATCAGTTTCATTAGCGGTAGCGGAACGAGCGCAGAGAAAAATCTTTCGATACAGCCAAGAGGTATAGAGTTTTATCGCCTTGATAATGATATCGAAAATGCCGTAAGCACTATTTATAAATCAACATATGGCGCAACTTGTGGATTAACTATAGACATTAAATCTCCGATTGCCACATATTTCAGCCTTTCGGAGAACAACACAACAAGAGCGGCTTTCGTGACATATAGTTCAGTCAGCGGCTCAACGCCTCCGTATGGCGGAGTTTATGGATTTCATTTTAGTTGCCCTGTGGATTTTCACGACCAGGTTTTATCAAATGTTTTAATAAATAATTTGAAAATATTTGACGGTGGCAGTGCATATACCGGCGTAACTGGAAACTATATCGTTAAGCTTGCGCACAAAAACAGCGATGGTTCTTATACGGAGTATTATTCCGATTTGTTTATAAAAAACGGCATTATTGTCGGTATCACATAATAATTAGGAGGTTTTGAAAATGGGAAATAATAATGTACCGCAATCATTGATTATCGCGGAGGCTCGCGCAAAAGTTGAAGCAGTCCTCAACGCTCCGGAGATTGAACCTGCGGTCAAGGAATTAATATTTAAAGAGGCGTGGCTTGTGTCAAGCATGAAAGCACAACAGCAAGTACAGACAGATTATGAATCATATGTCAAAGTAACAGCTGAGAAGAAAGAAGAAGCACAGGAGGCAGAGTAATGGCTTATCAGTACCAGTCGTATGTTCCGTCGGCGTCGGTGGGGACTTATAAAAAACGGCAGGATGACGCAACGAACAACTTCAATATTTATACTCAAACAGGTTATTCGCAGGGTGCAGGCGGACTTGGCTCACAGGTTAATTCCGCGCAGGCGAAACTTAACGCACTCTATCGGGGAAACAATTTATCCCAACAGTTTAAATATAACAATCAGGGTCAATACAATAAAGCTTTGCGTGACATCACCGACCGCAAGCCGTTTGAATATGACTTGTCCAATGATATGCTGTTTCAACAGGCTAAAGACCAATATCAGGCTATGGGCAAGACTGCTATGGCTGATACCATCGGGCAAGCTTCTGCTATGACAGGCGGCTATGGCAACAGCTACGCTACTACAGCAGGAAATCAAGCCTACCAGGCAAATTTACAGGAGCTCAATAAATCAATCGGTGATTACTACGCCATGGCGCTAAGCGCGTACAATAACGAAACAGACAGGCTCAACGGCGTATTCAATGCTATGGCTACCGACCGCAGCGCGGCGGCGAACGAATGGAGCAACAACTGGAGCGTTTATAATAACCTATATAAGCTTTATCAGGATGAATATTCCGATATGCTTGGCAAGGATATGACCGCTTGGCAGCAGAAAGGCACTAACCTTTATAATGCTGCTAATCTCGCCACCTCACAGTACGGTACAGCTTCAAGCAACGACATTGACATTTGGAATAAGCAGGAAGGGCTCAAAGCTACACAGGCTCAACAGCTTGAAACGGAAAGAGCAAACCGCGCTTCGGAAGCGTATAAAAACGCTTCACTGGCTGAAACAAAACGTCATAATCAGGTTTCCGAGGGTATTGACCGCGGAAAGATTCTCGCAAGCAGCTCTAAATATAGTTCAAATGGCAATTCCTCGGGTGGGGATATTGGATTGCCCTCAAACAAAAAGTATTCAAAAGAAAACATGGTTGAATACATTGATAAACAAATCGGAAGCAAATTACATAGCAACGGATATTTAGCCCAAAATGTTCGCAATGAATCAGCAACATCAAAGTCAGTTGCAAAAAATATTATAGAACAATACTATTCGCAAGGGCTGATAACAGAAAGTACGGCAAAGAGTTTGCTGGCTCAGTATAAGATTTAGTAAGGAGAATACACATTGAAATCTTTCAACGAAATTTTAAATGAGCATAGAAAGAAACAAATTGAAGAGGGCGTATATGCCGAAGATGTTGGCGGTACGGTTCCCGAAAAATCTTTTGATAAGGTTTATAGTGAATACCTGGCCGCTCAAAATCCAATCTCCGAACAGCAGTCGGCTCAATCGTTCTTCAACGACGCGCAGACGGTATTGGATAGATTTCAATACGAATACGATAATCCAAAAGCAGATACTGTTAAGGGCTACAACAAAGCTTTTGACAGCCTGCAAAAGGATTCTGAAAGTGCGCGTAAATACATTGAGTCATTGTATGGTACTGAAAATTACGATAGCACGATGTCCGCTTTTGAAAAATACAATAAAGCAATTGCCGATTCAAAGAAACTTTTGAATAGCGACGAGGGCACTAAGCATATCAATTATCTCCTGAGCGACGAGGGAAAAGCCGCTAAAAAAGCAGCTACCCAGCAAGCGGCAGTTGATGAGTACAGTAAAACTGTTAACACAGAAAATTTCTCCGGTGCAAAGCAAGTAGCTGAAAAATATGGTATGACAGAGGACGAGCTCAAAAAAAGTTACCTTGATTACAGCTTGTCTACGGCTGCTGGTGAAGTGTTGAACGGAAAAGGCAGCGTAAAGGATGTCGCCTCAAAATATAATTTAGCCGAAAAGGAACTCAGCAAGACAGTTGACGATACTAAACTCGCGGGCAAGTATTTGGATTTGGAAAACAAATATTCCGACTTATCCTACAAGGATATGGTTGCGCTCCTCAAAAATCCCGAATATCGCGGTGAGGACATCTATAGGTCAGTTAACAGATACATCAATAATTTTGGCGCTACAAGCAATCCGAATGATTTTCGCAACGGCTTAACCGATGAAGATGTTGTTGTGCTCAAAGACCCGAAAGGCGAGGCGCACGAGCACGCCTATAAGGCGGTAGCGGAAGATTTCGGTATGAGCGAGGAAGATGTCAAGCGTGTGTACAATGACTATAACAGCGCTCAGGGCTATTCAAGCAATCTTGGATATAAAAGCCGTCAGCTTTCCGATGATGATAAAAACTATCTGAATTACAAAATCATTCAGAACGCCGACGCCGACCAGCTTCAATCCGTGCAAGACTCTTTACCGAAAAATATTCAGAACGAGTTTTCTGATTTGAACGCGCAGATAAATGTTGTAATGCCCCGGAAGCAGGAAAAAAAGTTTTATCTTGACGTCAACGAAGCTGTTCCTGACGCAGAAAAGCTCTACAATGAAATTGTATCATTGGAAAACAAAGACGTTTCTCCTGAGGAAAAGCCTGATAATGACGCCACTATTGAGCTGAAAAAGGAAGCATTTAACGATAAGCTTAAAGAAGCTATGGGCGACAGTCAATTTAATTTTGACAATTACCATAAATACCGCGAAAGATACAACGAACACCAAGCAACAGTTAAGCAAAATGAGGCGTGGAAAGAGTTTAACGAAACCCCGGTTGGCGGCGCAGTCGGCAATGTCGCAAGGCCGTTTATCAATATGTTTGGTTCAATTGCCGACGCCGCAAGATACGGTGGAGCGCAAATTGATAAATTGTTCGGCGGAGATGGTTATATAGACCCCGAGAGCACGGCGAACTATACGGCTCAGATTGTCACAGATGTAACGTCAAAGAAGATTAACGAGGCTACGCGCGACAATTATGCGCTGAATTATTTTGCCAATCTTGGCTATTCCACGGCTACCAGTATGACAGATATGGCTTTGGCGGCAGGGGTGAATATGATACCCTATGTCGGAACAGCTGCGTCAAGCGCAATGTTCTTTTCCTCGGCGGGAGTTTCCAAGGCTAATGAGGTTTTGGAAAACGGCGGCACGCTTGAACAGGCGACCGCGTCAATGGTTGCAGCTGGTTCAGCGGAGCTGTTGTTTGAAAGAATTTCGCTTAACAAATTAGAGTCGTTCCAGCTTCACGGCGATTACGACAGCGCGAGAAAGTATTTCAAGAACCTCGGAAAACAGGCTTTTGTCGAAGGCAGCGAGGAATTTGTTACCACTTTGGCAGATACATTTGCCGACGAGCTTATTAACGGAGACCGTAGCTCGTTTAATCTTTCCAAGAAAAAGTATATGGAGCAAGGCTTAAGTGAGTCGGAAGCTACCAATAAAGCTATGAATGATTGGGGCAGCGATATTATTGCCGACGCTTTGGGCGGAGCTATCTCAGGCGGAGCTATGGGTGCCGTACAAGGCGGCGCCCAACTACATAAGGTGAATAAAGACTCAACCGAATTGGGCGGAGAGGCTATTTCCTCAAAGGATTTTGACCTCAATTTGTTGGTTGAGCAGGGCAAAAAGAGCAATTTCCCCGAAGCGGTCAAGCTTGCAAATTCTATTGACAAGCAGATTGCAAGCTATAACAACAGCCAAAAAGCTGATAATTCAAAAGGCGAAGAAAAGAACGCTAAGGCTAAAAGTTTAGAGGAAACCATAGGGTTTAAGAATATCGGCAGGCTTATGCGCCTTGTGCAAACTGACGCTGATATGCAGCGCCGTTCGGAAGAAAAAGCCGTTTCGGACAACCTTGACGATAGTGAAAAGGCGATTGTCTCCAAAATACAAAAAGGCTCCGTATTGTCAAAGAACGACATTCAAACGATAAAAGAGTCGGCGTACCTCACAAAGGCAATCTCTACCTTTACCGATACAACCGCCGACAAAGTTATTAAGTCGGTTGATTTCAACGAGAGCCGCCCGAACAAAAACAACTTCAAAGTTTCGAGTAAAGAAGGAGTTACCCTTGTCAACAACAAAGAATTCAACGGCGGAATAGAGATTGAGTCGGTTGATACCCGCAAGGGCTTGATTACCTATAATCTGAACCATGCTAACGGCAAGACCGAACAATTGACATCAAAAAACATTAAGTTCGCAAGCAGCACCGAAGCTTTGCTCCATGAACAAGCTGCAAGCTATAACACGGAACAGGCGAGAGCTTTTGTTGATAGTTACAAGGAAGGACAGGACGTTAACAAATACGCGCGCGAGTGGAACCTCTACAGCAACTATGGCAGGCTTGCTACCAATCTGAGTCCTGAAAGGATGAATTTGGGCGGCACGCTTACCAACGAGCAGAAAATTACAGCGTATGAAATGGGCTTAAATTCGCGTGTGGCGGCAAATCAGCTAAAGACGATAATTGACTCTGACAACGAAATAAAACCCTATACAAGCCAAAATCAGGGCAGCTTCGTCAATAATATTCCCTCTGGAACAAAGCTGACGTTTGAGCAGAACCAAATGAAAAACTTTTTGCGCGATATGTCGGTCGTCACCGGTTTAAATATTGAGGTGTTCCAATCAAAGACAGACAAGCACGGAAACTTCATCGGCGAAAACGGTTCCTTTGACTCATCCACAAGAACCCTTAGGGTGGACATTAATGCCGGGCTCAACAATGAGAACGAGCAAAAAGCATATAAATACAGTGTTCTCAATACCGTCGCGCATGAGTTGACGCATGCCGCAAAACAGGGCAATAAATATGACATTCTGCGCGAGGCAATCATTTCCGCCCTTGGCACGACCGATAAGAAATTCAGCGAGCTTGTTGACAAGAAATTCAACGAGCTGAAAAGCAACGGCAAATATAAAAACCTCACCGACAAAGAGCTGACGGAGCTTGCCGATGAGGAAGTGGTTTGTGACAGCTGCGAAACCATGTTGCAGGGTAACACAAAGTTTTTTGAAAATCTCTATAATAAGGACAAAAACCTCGCAAAGAAGTTTATTGAAGCAATCAAAAGCTTGATTAAGGCAATCAAGTCCTATATAACAGGCTCAAAACACGCCGACACCGCATACGGCAAGGCGCTGCTGGAGGTCGCCGACGACTTGTACGACCAGATTCAGCAGCTCTGGAATGAAGCGGTGGAGAGCGGACTGGAAGCAGCGCAAACGCAGCAAAAAAATAGCACCACCGGTGAGAGTGGTGTTGTGTACGCGAAGGATGATACTGATAATAAAAGCTCTGACCGCTTCACCGACACCGACTACCTCTCCGCAGTAGAGCGCGGCGACATGGAAACCGCGCAGCGGATGGTGGACGAGGCGGCGAGAGCGGCGGGGTATGATATGCACCTTTATCACGGCTCAAAATCCGGTGGCGGATTCACCGTGTTTAAGGGTTGGCAATACTTCACTGAAAGCAAGCCTTATGCCGAACGCTACACGCAGCGCGACACAGGCAAGGGATTGTATAGTGTTTTTGTGAAGTCGAGCAGATTGTTTGATACAAGAAAGCCTGCTGACCGTGCTTTGTTTAAGCAATACCGCAATGAGTACGGCATGGGTGATTTGCAAGAAAGCGGATTGCCGGACTGGACGGATGGCTATGATCTCAGTGATATCATTGAGGAAAACGATCTTGATTATGACGGAATTATCCTTGATGAAGGCGGCGACCTTGTGAACGGAAAGCCCGTCAGCCGCGGAGTATCATATGTTATTCGCAGTTCCGAACAAATCAAATCCGCCGACCCTGTGACCTACGACGATGGTGGAAAGGTTATTCCTCTTTCCGAGAGGTTCAAGACGGATAACGCTGATATTCGCTATCAAGACCGTAACCTAATCGCCGTTCACAACCTCAGTGAAGAAAAGCTGTTAAAGTCTTTGAAGCTCGGAGGATTCCCTATGCCGAGCATAGCTGTAACAAAACATGATTCACAGCATACGGGCTTTGGCGATATTTCGTTGATTTTCGGCAAAGATACCATCAATCCGGATGTCAACAGTGAAAACAAGGTTTACGGCGGCGACGCATGGACACCCATGTACCCGACAGTAGAATATGAGGCGGATTCAAGAAAATCCGCGAGGTTGTATGAGAGAGCGCGTGAAGCGGTAAAGGACGGAGAAATTGAATTTTTCAATCCCGTTTCTTTGCACCCGGATAATATCGAAGATAGGTTAAACCGCAGCAAGGGCGAAGCCGGACTAAAGGCTGATTTGAAAAAGGATTATGGCTTTAGGAATCTTTTCCTAAAGGAAACTACAGGCGAAAGTGTAAGTTTAAAGAAAAAAGAATCAAAATCTGTATTAAGTCAAGATGATATCGAGGAATACTCTTTCCTTTACGAACAAATGCCGCAGGGTTTTGATGATTTGCAAAACATGTCGGGAAAAGACTGGTTAGCTAAATACGGCGAATCGTTCAGAGCAGCGCGCGAAGCGTATATCAAGCAATTCTTCCCGGATATTTCAGAGGAACAGCTCGATAATGCTATCGGTTACGAAAAGGGCTTTAAAACTGTTCAACGTGCCAGAAAGATTTTAGATTTTCACGAAAACGGCGCGGAAACAATAACGGTTCAAAATGATATTGAAGGAACACACGCCGAAATCGACAGCAAGATTGACGAAAAAGCGTATGATAAGTGGCTGGATGAAATGCTTGACGGAATAGAGAAAAACGCAGGTATTCAAAATGGCGTTGACCCTTATGATTCAAACGGCTATCGTCGCAGTTTTTCTGCAACCCATTATGCTGAAACATTGGGAAATGTTGTAAAAGCGATGAAAGCGCAGCGTAACGGCGAGAGCTTTTTTTCAGCGGCAGGTATTTTCGGTGTGGCTGCCAAGAATTACGGCACTTTTGAATCCATGAAAGCGGACACTGACCGTTTGCAATCTTTGACGGATGAAGAATACGATAGAATCAAGGAATCCTTTGGTGAAAGATTTGCAGAAATTGCCGGGAACATAGCAGAAAACGGGAAGCAGTTGGATGACAATCCGTATATAAACATGGACATTTGTTACCAAAATATTCTTGACGGCGTAAGAGAATCCAAAACCAAAAGCGGATTGGTACGTTATCTCAAAAAAATATATGGTAATGTTATTGATGATTCTGTTGCGACCGATATTCTTGACCTTATCGCCGACGTTGGCAATATGCCTGCAAAGTATTTTGAAGCCAAGCCGCAAAGAGCAGTAGGGCTTGGTGAAGTCAAGGCTGCCGTTGTGCCGAGCGATACAAGTGAAGAAGTGAAAATTGCACTGAAAAATGCCGGTATTCCTGTTCATGAGTATGAAAAAGGCAATGAAGCGAGCCGTTCGGAAGCAACGCAAAAGGCTATTAACACGGAATACACAAACGCGAAAGGGGAAACGCAGAGCGACCTCAGATTCCAAGACCGCGACTATTCCGTTGAGCCGGAGGACTACGACGATTTATTTGACGACCTTTTCACCGAAGACGGTGATTTGTCCTTTGGCGAGGAAACCGACACTCGCCGCGCGGAGAGCTTCATTGAGAAAATGATTGACTTTGACGCGGAGAGCGCCGCCTATTTCCTCAGCTATTCCGCAAATGAAATTGCGCAAAACACCCTGAACGGCTTAAGGGATATTGAACTCTCCGACAGTTCATATCTGAAAATCGCAAAGAAGCTTTACAATAACTCAACGAGCCGAATGGGAATCAACTCTGAGACCATTGCGGAAAGAGTAAAAAGATTTGTAATGCTCTACGACGACGGTATGTACAAAAGTTTTGATGAATTCATTTCATCAATAACCGAATGGAACGAACAGAATTTGCGTTCCGACAGATTTGCTTCACCTGAAAATCTTCTCACAAACGCTTATAATCTTATTTCGTATATTGCCGAGGAAAAGGCAAGCTACGTGATTAAGGCAAGCGAAATGTCCGAGAAGTATGCAAAGATGGAGCGTGCAAGCAACAAGAATAAAGTCGAGGCTAAGCAACTTAAAGCCGAGAATAAAAAGCTTAACCGTTCGCTCAGTTACCAAGAGGACTTGACTGACTATTACCGCCGCAATAACTATAACGCTCAATCTGAAATTTCAAAGCTTCAAATGCTTAATAAGCAGCTTGAAAAGGCAAAGCTTAAGGCTGAGGAACAGTCGCGGCGAAGAATAGAGCGCACAATCGAACGCTATGACAAAAAGCTTGATAAGCAAAAGCTAAAGGCAGGCGAGCAAAAAGCGGCCGCTCTTGACCGTATGCGTACCCGATATGAAAAGCTCCTCGACGCTGAAAAAGCAAAATCAAAAGACCGCCGCCGTGCCGACCACGATAAAACGGTTGAGCGATACGAAAAGAAAATTGCCGAGCTAAAAGAAAAATCGAAGCAGCAGAAGAAGGCAATCCGTGAGGATAGAGACACAAAGCTGATTGCGGAAAAGGAAAAGCGACAGGCTGATTTAAAAGCTTTGCGTGATAATCGTGACAAAAAAGAATATGTGCGAAAGATTAAAAAGGTTGCGTCCGAACTGCAACAGTGGGTGCTTCACCCCAAAGACCGTCACTTCGTTCCTCAGGAGTTTTTGAGAAGTGGTTTTTATGACGCGGTTAATGAGATTACTGAAGCTTTGATTATTTCTGATAACACTAAAATTGCCGATAGGCTCAGAACAATTTCGGCAGGTATCAGAAAGCTCCAAAACGAGGACGAATTCAGGTATGATATCGACCCTGTAATTGCGGACGAAATGAATCAGCTTGCGGCAACGATTGGCGGCAAAAAAATAAACCGCGAGCTTACCCTTAGACAAGCCGAGGACATTTACAAGTCTTTGAAAATCATTAAAGACAGTATTGTTAACGCTCGAAAACTGATTTTTGAAAACGAAACAAAAGATGTAGTTGAAATGGGCGTTGCCGTTATTAAAGAGCAAAAAGCCCTAAAGGTCGTGAATTTCAACAAACATCTAAAAAAACTCAAAAATTTGTTCCTTACTCCGGAGCGTATGCATAATATCATCACCGGCTACAACGATAATTCGGCGCTAAATAAAGTGTTTCAAGAGATTAAACGCGGTATTAGAAAAAAGAACGATTTTTATATGGACGCAAACAAAATGTTTGACTCCTACCGCAACGCTCACGTTAAAGAGCTTGATAGCTCTCAGCACAATGTGCGTGCTATTAAGTGGACTGATAGTTCCGGCACAGAACAGACCACAAAAATGACAGGTATGCAGGCTATGCAGATTGTTATGACTTGGAACCGTGAGGCAGCTGACGAAAGACTTAACCATTTGGAAAAGGGCGGCGTATCAATTCTTGAGCCAAAGGAATTTGCAAAAGGTAATTTCCAAAAAGCCTATGATAAGCGTGTCACGGTTTTACGCCTGAACGAGTCGTTTATTAAAAGTGTTTCAAAATCTCTTACAGAATTCGAGCGCGGTTATATTGATATAGCAGAGCAGTTCTTCAATGTTATGGCAAAGGACGCCATAAACGAGGCCTCACTTAAACTCAAACACTTTGAAACGGCGACAAGTGATTATTATATCCCGATAAAGGTTGATGAAGCGGAGATTTTCAAAGAAATTGAAGGGGTAAAGTTCGATTCATCAATCGAAAATATGGGAATGTTAAAGAGCATTATTCCGTATTCCAAGAAAGCTGTTTTGATTCAGGGGCTTGACAGCGTTGTAAATAAGCATATTGAAAACGTCGGCAATTATTACGGCTTGGCAATTCCTATTCGTAATATGAATAAGCTCTTAAATGTTTCAAACGTTGAGCAAGACGCAGATGGCAAAAGGTTGTCAAGCGATAGTGTTCGCCACGCTATTGAGAGCAATTGGGGCAAATTCGGTGTGGATATTTACGAACAGCTGCTTACTGACCTTCAAACGTCACGAGCACCGAAAAACGAAAATTTTCAGGATATTAAAAAAATCACGGCGAAGCTTCGCTCTAATTTTGTTACCGCGACGCTGAACGCAAATCCCTCTGTTGTGTTAAAACAGGCGGCTTCTTACTCAGTTGCAGGTGTTTATCTCGACCAATCCTCACTTGCAAAGGGCTCAGCTGATATGCTGAAATTTTTGAAACCCGGCAAATATCAGGCTTTGCTTGACGAAATCGACAGCCATACCTCGCAGCATTATATGCGCCGTGCGGGATTGTCCTCAAACGAAATTGCGGCGATTCAGGAAAGTTGGATTAAAACCTCGAAGCTCGGAAGGAATATAAATAATTCAAAGATTATGCAGAAATTGCCTAACGGCGTTAATCCGACAAATTGGATACAGGAAATGGACTGTCTGACAACAGCTGCTCTGTGGTGCGCAACCAAAGCTCAGGTTGACAAAGAGTATAAACAAGCGAATAAAAAATTTGACACAAGCGAGTATTGGCGCGAGGTTTCCGACCTTTACAACAAGGTCATAGAAGATACTCAGCCGATGTATGACGCAATGCACCGCCCGGAGATTTTAAAGAGCTCAAGCGAGTTGGTAAAATCAATCTTTATGTTTAAAACTCAGCCTTTGCAAAACGCGGGAATTATTTATGACTCAGTCGGAAGGCTAATACAGAACAAAAATAATAAGATGGCTCGCAAGCAGCTTAGAAAAGCCTTGTTTTCGCAGGGCAAATCATTGCTTGTGTTTGCGTCTATGTCTATGCTTATAGGCGCTCTTATGCACCGAATGGATAGATATAAAGACGAGGATGACGAGCTTTCTTTTGGCAGTATCATGAACAGATTTGCCAAAGATGTTGTTCAAAACGGAACAGGTGTGATTATTCCCCTCGGTGGTTCGGAAGCAGCTGCGTACATAACGAATCTAATTGACTCAAACAGCTATCTCAACAATGACGTTGTCAGCGATAATATTGTAGATACCGTTAATAAATTCGCAAGTTCCGGTACAAACCTCGTTCAGACCATAGGAAAAGAATTCGGTGTGGATGATAAAGGCAATGTTAATCCAGATTGGAATAATATCGCAAAATCAGCTGAGTCGTTCTTTATTACTTGGTCGAGCGATTTTACCGGCGCTCCTGTTAAGAATTCAAAGAATATAATAAAAGGTGCAATTGATTGGATAAAAGATATTGCCGACGGCGGAGGAACGTTTGAGCCTGATGTTGGTGATATGAAAAGCAACCAGATTGTACATTCCTATCAAAAGCATTTTGAAAAAGGAGAAACCGATATTGCTAATGAGCGCGTACAAGAGTTTTATAATAAAAAATTAAGTCAAGCTGAAAACAAAGGCAGCGTTAGCCCCGAAAAAGAGGCAAGAAACGCCGTCAGGGACGCGTTCGTTAACTATTATAAGAAAGACTATCAAAAAGCGTTTCGCAATAACGATAGTGCAGAGATTGAAAGAATCCGCAAGATTCTAACCTCGCAGAGTAAGTACATGAAATGGGAAACAAAGAACACACCGCTATCCGAAAAGCTCCGTGAGTGGCAAAAGGAAGCAGCGGAAGAAAAGAAAGCCGCTGTGAAAAAGTAAATACCAACCTAAAAAAGCAGCTCTCACCCGAGGGCTGTTTTTTCTTTTGTGGGTTAGAGAAAATCATTGTATTAAGCTATCCTAAAATTGGAGGTGAAACAATGACAAAAAGAAAAGTATATTTCAAGCTCGATTGTTCAAAGCCGGGCGTGCAACATACGGTTGAGGGTTTGCACGTTGGCGACAAGCGCAGCTGTGAAATGCACATTTTATTACGCAACGGAATTACACCGCTGATTTTTGACGACAGTAATATAGCAATTATCGTGAATGCGCAGAAACCCGACGGCACAACTATTTCAAGCTTGTGCGACATCAGTTCAGATAAAAAAGAAGTCATCTATACGCTTGATGAACAAGACACAGCGGTTGCAGGTGTTGTCAGTTATGAGCTGATTGTCGCGTCATGTGACGGAAGCGACTATTATATTTTGTATTCGGCAACATTTGAAACTGTGGTGACGGAAGGGATTGTCACACCGGTTTTTAAAAAGCTTGATACCCAACCTGACGATTGGACAACTTCTTACCAAAAGTATTTTCGTTTGACTGAAAACGGTTATGTAAAAATCAGTGACGATGTTTGTCCGGATTTTTCGTCGGATGATTTCTATTACTTAATCAATCCCAACTATGAATCGGTCAACGATTATTCGGCGTTTGAGAAATCAGTTGCAAACGTCCGGCAGCTGCTCGGCAACGCCTCAGAGCTTTATCGAAGAATGGCCGAGGCTGAGACAAATATCACGAACGAAGTTGCTGCAAGAGTTGGTTCTGTAAATGCATTGGGAAACAGAATTTCAGATGAAGCCACCATCCGCGAAGCGACCGACACTACGCTGCGACGAATGTTGCTTGATGAATCCACCGCTCGAACAGCCGCCGACACCGCGCTCGGAAACAGAATCGACGCATTGTCAGACACGGTTTCCGAAAAAGCAAATTCGAGTGATGTTTACAGCAAGGCTCAGACAGACGCGAAGCTTGCCAATAAAACTGACGTAAGCCGATTTGTTCAATATCAGGCGCAAGTTCAACAGGAGCTTGACAATAAAGTTGATAGCGCTGAGTTTAATGATTATCAGTCAACCACCAGACAATCTTTTTATAACGAAGCCAAAACCCGCGCACAAGCTGACAATGCTTTGAACGGCAGAATAGACGATTTAGACAGTGAGTTTGACAGTAAGGCTGATAAAACCTATGTTGACTCAATGGATGACAAAATTAAAAACACCGATATTCCCCAACAGATTGACAATTTCGCTGAAACCATTGAATTCAATGGCAAAGAACTGGTTTACAAAGACCGAAACAACGTTGAGCGCAGCGTAGGAGAAGTCCCCGGCGTCGACATGGACACGCTCTTTGATACGCTGGATGACGCGTTGTCCGGAGATTCTTCTCTCGTGCCGGCGCTGTTCGTTAAGCCCAAGGGCGACAACTACGCGCTTGTATACGTTGACAGCAATGACGAAGAGCACGAGTTGTTTGACTTTGCAGCTCTTCCTGCTGCAAGGGGCGAAAAAGGCGACAAAGGCGACAGCGTGACGCACGTTGAAATTCGCAGCGACGGTGTTCTGTATATCACGATTGAGAGCGCAGACCAGACAGCAAGAGTATTCCCGGTCGGAACAGTGGTCGGAGCCAAAGGCGCAGACGGCAAAAACGGTAACGGTTACGATAATGCCGAGATTAATCAGGACGGCGATTTAATTGTCAGAGAAGTTTTGGGTACCGGCGCCTCACGAGAGGTCAATCTCGGTCATGTTGTTGGCGCACAGGGAGCCAAAGGCGACAAGGGCGATAAAGGTGATAAAGGCGACCCCGGCGCAAAAGGCGATAAGGGAGATAAGGGCGATACCGGCGCGACGGGCGCACAAGGTCCGCGGGGCGACAATTACGTTCTAACCGCTCAGGACAAAACCGACATCGCCGACATTGTTCTAAGTGAACTACCGACAACCGAGGGGGTATTATATGGCAACACGAGTAATTGATGATTCAAAGCTGAATAACATCGCCGCCGCGATTCAGGCAAAGGACAGCGGCGGTCAAATGACGGTTGATGAAATGCCTACAAGGATTGCAAACATCCCTACTGGCGGTGGAGTTAAAGCTCAGAAAGTTAATTTCTACGATTTCAAAGGTAATTTAGCTCATTCTTATGCGGCAGAAGAAGCGTCTGAATTAACAGAGATGCCCGAAGCCCCTGTAATTGAAGGCTTCACGTTTCAAAAATGGAATTGGTCGCTTGCAAGCATTAAAACATGGCTTACAAAGCATGAAAACGATAATTGTGATTTAAATGTCGGCGGGTTGTATGTCACAACCGATGGACATACAAGAATCCATATGACCTTGCGCGAAGCAGAGTTAGCCCATATCGAAATGCCGTTTTGCATTCAGCAAATGGCTGGAACTGTTGTTATTGACTGGGGCGATGGTTCTGCACCTGAAACGATAACAGCGGCGGGCATTTATTCCCACACATGGCAAGTCAATCATTATCCTGCTGACGTTGTTATAGATATTGAGTATATACCTTCCGGGTCGACTGAACTTGTATTGGGCAGAGCTGTTGGAACTTCACCTTATGGGCTGTTTAATAATGAAACATATTATGCAAGCTGCGTCGAAAAAGTTGAATATGGAAATAACAATGATTTCTCAACTTATTCTGGCACATTTAAAAACTGTAAGTATTTAAAAACTATAAATATTCCATTTGGATTTAGCACCATTGGTAACTATGCGTTTCAAAACTGTACAAACCTATCGTTGACAGTGCTGCCCGACGGGATTACGAGTATTGGTGGCGGTGCGTTCCAAAACTGTACAAACCTATCGTTGACAGTGCTGCCCGACGGGATTACGAGTATTGGTGGCGGTGCGTTCCAAAACTGTACAAACTTAGCGTTGACAGTACTGCCCGACGGAGTCACGAGCATTGGTGGCGGTGCGTTCCAAAACTGTACAAACTTAGCGTTGACAGTACTGCCCGACGGAGTTACGAGCATTGGTAACTATGCGTTTCAAAACTGTACAAACTTAGCGTTGACAGTACTGCCCGACGGAGTTACGAGCATTGGTGGCGGTGCGTTCCAAAACTGTACAAACCTATCGTTGACAGTGCTGCCCGACGGGATTACGAGTATTGGTGGCGGTGCGTTCTCTAACTGTACAAACTTAGCGTTGACAGTGCTGCCCGACGGAGTCACGAGCATTGGTAACTATGCGTTCGAAAACTGTACAAGTTTATATATCATCGACCTAACCGCATTTACAAACCCACAATCAATTCCAACGTTGGCAAATGCAAACGCGTTTCAAAATATTCCTGCGCTTGCTGAATTTTGGTTTTCAAGTCAAGAAGTACTTGACGCATTTTCAGCAGCGACAAATTGGAGCACATATGCAAGCAAGTTTGTAATAAAGGGGGCGGCTTAATGGTTATCTATCAATACTATACAACCGATGAAGGCGTGGAACGAGTCAAAGCCTATTCAGACAAAAACGTATATATAGAACGTGACGGTG
>Ga0326512_10000791_pt1 | contig 26625 bp, 28 predicted proteins | sample 1_2617_0518_D_FD_203652 | JGI IMG/M metagenome (GOLD analysis project Ga0326512, IMG submission 203652) | Bovine rumen microbial communities from UC Davis, California, United States - 1_2617_0518 | ecosystem: Host-associated > Mammals > Digestive system > Stomach > Rumen | place: USA...
CTCCGAATTTAGCAAGATGAAACATCTGCTTAGATTGAGTCTGTGCTTGTGCTCTAATCGTTTCATTTATTTTAGCATACTGTTTCTGTACAGCAGTTAATTCTTGCAATTTAGCTTGAAACTCAGCAGTACCAGTTACGGTACTGTTGAGTTCTGCTTTTAATCTCTTAATATCATTTTTTAAATCATTGATAGATTTACCAGAGTTCTTGGTATCTATCTTAATTATTCTAACTATTTCTTCCACAGCTAATAACTAATTTGTCCGTTTACGTAATTGTTAGTGTCTTGTACTTTGATAAATTCACATCTAGTAGTACCAAAATCATTCACATCATAACTATCCACTTTATTTAAAATCCAGATAGCATTATTGAATCAATAGAACTTCCTCAAGTAATCTTGATTCATCTTATCAAACTTCACATAACAAGTAACTTTCTTGGTATCTATGTTGAATTGATCATTATAGAACATCTTCCAGAATCTATCATAGATGGTCTTTTCTGGAGAATAGTTTATGTTACCGCAGTAAACCTCTTTTGGCATTCCAAAATCTAAACTCTCAGAAACATTCTTATAATCATCTATTATTAAATTTAAATATTGTGGAAGGGTGTTACGTCTATAAGCTATTCTATTTCCACTAACATCATATTCACTTACAGTATAGATGAAGCAAGGTTCTTTGTCATTCAAAGTATTCATTATCCCTAAATCATCAGTAATGTTAAAGTAAACGTCCCTACCAGTATAATCTTTACAGTCTTTTAAGCCGTTTCACATAAGTAAGCAAGAAGATATCTCTTCTAAAGAGCGATCACCATTATCTAAAGTGAAGAAACAGCTCTTTGGGAATATATCAGCACCAGCTATTACACTCCAATCAATAGTTCTTCTTCTATCGACTATATTAGCTCCATATAAATCAATAGAAATGGTCTTATCACCATTATAAAGATCACAACTAACATTATCACACACAAAGCAAGGAACTTCAGCATTATTGGTGTTGAAATACGTTCTATAATACTTATCACTATCCAAAGCAGGAATAATCCCTTGATAGAGATTGTCTTCGTAGAAGTTAGTATTATCAGAAGTAAAGTTATATCCAGTGTAGATTCTTTTCTGTCCATAAGTTTGCGAATACTCACTATTGTATCTTTCAGCGAATCTAGTAGCTGGAGTATCTAAAGCAAGTGTATAATACTTCTTATCGAATAAGATTGGAGTAACAGTCATATCCTTATCATAATCGATCAACTTATCAATATTCACCGTCTCTCCAGTAAAGAAACTATTTCTGGTAAGGATAGTTATCTTCTTCTCAAATACATCTTTTATAAAGTAAAGTCCAAACAGCTTTGCATAATCAAGTAAATAATCAGCAGGACTACTTTCTGTCTTTAGAAGATTCCTTTTAGTGATAGTTCTATTTGAACTTACTCCATCATCGATTGAAATGGAGAACTTACCATTAGTTGTAACTACATTCACTCAGTATCTATAATCTTCAGAAGAATTTGGATTAATAATATGAGAAAGAATGTATCTTCTTGTACCAGACTGTTGAACAATCTTAATCTCTGTATGTAGAACAAGCTTAACTCTATGTGCTATAGGACATTCCGTTAATCTGATAGAGAAGGTATTGTCTTCATTATCAGCTTTGAAGTAATATCTACTGCCATCCTTATAGAATCTTCCAAATACGATAGAAGTAGCAGGAACATTGCTATTAGCGATATAAGGAGCATTATTGTATATGAATCTATGATCTTGTAACTGATAACCATTTGAATAACCTAATACAGTATTAGTATCAGCATCTTCTGCAGTTAAGTAAACAGTAATGAACTGATTTGAATTGGTTAAGTTGCTTCCAGTGGCATTATACATCTGCAACATATCATAGACATTGCTATCCAGTGTTTGAGCAAACACTTGAAAATCAAATGATAAATCCATCGTAGAAGTAATAGAACTCTCTGGAAATGTAATAATGCCAGCAGAACTAACCGATTCACTAATTCCACTAACAAGTACATTAGAACTAGCAGATGGTTTCTGAATGACTCCTTTATCACCAGCTCAGTTAGTAGATTCATTTAATATGCTAACAGAAGTAGCTTCCTCAACCTCCGTATCATAATCATTTGAAGTAAGTAGAGGTAAAGCAACAAAAGTCTTCTCCCAATAAGGATTGTTCTTATTAAAGAAAGTTGGATCTAAATCTACTTGATAACCACTATTCTCTTCTTTACAGATTGTTTCAATAAGTTTCTTCAATCTGATTGCTGGTCTCTGATAATAGCTTCTTAGATCTTTCATTTCCCACTCTGTATAATCCTTCTCAAGATTAGCCAATGAGAATCCATCAATCGTTGAATACGTAACTTCAACGTTATCTTCTATCTCCGTTTGCTCTTTCGGAAAGATTATATCATTATTCGTATTGATAATACAGTGAGAAGTATCAAAATCTTCATAAGTACCATTGTAAGCTGGTATAAATGCCAGATAATCAAGCAGTTGATCTCCATCAACAGTTCAATCTTTACTAAATGATTGATTTACAAGATCTTTGTTGATTCTAAAGTTAAATTCAGTATTCTCTGGAAGATAGTTACCATATTCATCTTTAATGAAATACCTTAAATCAGCTAGTGTCCTCTCAGTACCATCCTCATTATACTTCAATCCATAGAAGAAATCTCCTAAACCGCCATAAAGAGTAATGTTATAAGTTATATCACCATTCTGAATAGATATGTCATTTAGTTGCATATAGCCAGTTTCAACCAAATCTCCATTATTATAAATTGAGAAGTCAACCCTCTTAGAAGGATCGAAGTTCATTCCATTAAGTTCTGATCAACCAGTCCACTCTTCATAGTGTTGCATTCTATCTAACTTATAGATTTCTCCAAAGAGTTTATTGTTGTTCTTCGTTCCCTTTATACTGATTGTCTTTGAGAAACTGTTCTTAACTATTGTAGGATTGGAGAAATCCTCGGTTTGATAAGTAATCGGTAAACCGAGGGTTTCTTCACAATCTACTAACTTATTAGCTATAAATAATTTAACGTTATCTTTCATTATTTCCTAAACTTTAGATGTGATTCCTCTACATTTATTTCATAAGAAACTGGATTCTTTCCGTTATTACTATAATTCAAGTAACTGACAGAAGTATCTGTTACTATTACTGGAATTATCTCATCAGTAGCCAGTATATGCAAATAAACTAAAGGAGACTCTATCAAATGATACATCTTTTCTCCATTTACGAAGTAATCTGTATGAAGATTCCAAGTAGGAGTAATCCTATTCATATACTTTGTCTTACTGAAATCAGTTCTAGGAGCTTTCTTTCTATAATTAAATGATTCTATATCATCTCTCTTAGTAGTATTTCCTTTAACAAGTAAGGCATCCCATCCACCATAAGCATTACAGTAATAGAGAACGTATTCTCCGCATTCATTGGCTATGTAATAAGTAAGTGGATAATCTCCATTACCATATCCTCTTCTTGCACTACAATCAACATTCAAAGTGGAACCTACTGAGAATGAAGACGCTTTCAACATTAAAGTAGAACCACTGTTTGCTGCCACTGGAGAATATCTTTCATTACCAACAGCAAGATTGTCAGTACCTAATGATAATCAGCTAATTGGAATTCACTGTCTCCAATCTACTGTAGTACTTATTGGATCACTAAGAATCTGATGAGAAGGAATCTCTTTATATGCTCAAGAATTATAGAAACTAAAGTTAGTTTCCGTTCCAGTATTCGTAACAAACTTAAATTGTTTATAGTAATCTGGCATTTCTTGAACTCCAGCAGTAAACGTTATCCCATTACCAAGATAGTTTTCACAAACATCATTTAAGATGACAGATGTAGCTCTAGTAGTAGGTTCTGGATAAGCCTTAGCAGCATATAGAATCGTATTTCCACTATTTATATGATATTCAACAAATGCAGAATTAGAAGGAGCTTCTACAGCCACTCCAACTTCTTTTCAGATTGGTCCACCAGCAATTGAGAGTGATTGTCCTTGAATCAACGTAATAGTTCCAGTATAAGGTACTGTTGTTTGTACAAATCAAGTAAGAGTATAATACAACAGACTCTCACTACTATTTGCTTTTACTCTAACTGTAGCAACATTCCCATTATAAGTAATACTGTTTACTTGTGAAGATGGTGAAACAGTAACATTCCAAGCAGTTATTGTCTGATGTGAACTAACTGTAGCAGTAAACGTATCTCCAGAAGCATTAAGAGTTGATTTACTTAATGTGATAGCAGGAGTGTTTTCCTCTTCAGTAGAAGAAGTTTGAGTAACTATAGCAGTATAGTTTCTACCACTTTGTGTTCCAGTAACAGTCCAAGTTCTTGCTGAAGAACCAGTATTTGCATCAGCATAGTAAATGATAATCATTTTACCATCTCCAGCTCTAGTCACACTTGTTATATGAATTCAAGATGGAGCGTTATTTGAATACGTTCAAGCAGCTGTAGAAGTAGATTCCCAAGTAATACTCTTTGTAGTTGTATCCGTAGATGATAAAACTGTTTGAGTTGGAGAAACAGTTACTGTAACTTCAGATGAAGCAGCTTGAGTAATCGTAACTGTAACTGGTTGAGCATCAGTAGCACTAACAACAAATGATGTATTCCTTGCACTAGAAGTAGCATTAGTTGCTGCAGAATAATTGATTGTTAAAGAACCAGCTACAGTAGAAGATCTACTAACTTGAGTAAATCAAGCTGCTGTTCCAGTATAATCAACACTCCAAGAACCAGTTCCAGCAGGATTTAGAACTGTAATCGTATAAACACTACCAGATGAATTTGCTGGTATCGTAGTATCTCCAGAATACGTCAATACATTAGCACTTAACGAAACAGTAAAACTGGTATTATCAGTTAATACATTACTACCTGAATTGGAAAGGTATCCACTTTGAGAAACACTATAATAGTAAGTACTACCTTCATCAGCTGAAACTGTTAAAGAACCATTACCATTAGCAGTATATTCAGAACCTCTTCTTGTGTATCTAATTGATATAGAAGCAGTTGATGGAACTGAATTGATAGTCAAATTATATAAAGTGTAACTTCTTTCAAGTTCTATAGTTCTACTAATGTTAGTATTGACTATACCAGATCCAGATTGAGTCACATAACCAGCAGCAGAAGCAGTTCAACTATATTGAGATCCTTCATCAGCAGCAACTAAGATAGTATCTCCATAAGTGACTGTATTCTCAACTCCTTCATAAGTGTAAGTTAAAGTAATAGAACCAGTATTCGGAATCACTTGGAATGATAGAGAATACGTAACAATATCTAAAGACAACTCAATAGAAGCAGTTATATCACCACTAACAGTACCACTACCATTCTTTGTTACATAACCACTCTTTGAAACAGACCAAGAATAAGGAGTTCCTTCATCTGCTGTTACTTGAACAGAACCAGTTCCAGTAGCAGTTTGAGAAGTGCCATTATTCACATAAGTCAAAGTAATTGAAGCATCATTTGGAGTAGATGTTAAACTGATTGTATGAGTAGGAGTAGGTTCAACTTCCTCTTCAAGTTCAACAGATTCAGTAACATTCGTTCTAACAATCGTATTTGAACCAGATTGTGTAATATAACCAGTAGCATATGCTTGCCAATTAACAGTAGTATTCGGATCTACATAAACTACTATAGGAACTGTTCCAGTAAACGATCTAAGAGTTCCTTTTTGAGTATAATTGACAGTTGCTTCAGCAGTAGCTGGAAGAACATTTAAAGTAAAGCTAGGTAATATAGTTAATGAAATATGTCTAGTGGTATCTTGTGTAATCTGTTCAGAAACTCCAGTATTCGTTTCATAGTTATCAGAAGAAACATTCCAAGTAACTGTAGTACCACTATCCACATAAACAGATAAAGTATTAGCATTAACTGATTCAGAACTTGCTTCTCCATAAACAGTGTAATTAAGTGATATAGAGACGTTAGAAGGAGAATCAACAACTAAAGTGAATGTTGGTTTAGAAGTTAAAGTCAAAGATACCGTTTGATCTTCTCTAATCACTAAAGTAGAAGTGGCAGTAGCATATCCATTTAAAGAAGCAGTAGCTGTTAATTCACTACCATAATCTACAGTAACTGTAACTGATCCAGTACCAGTTTCTGTTTGTTCTACACTACCGTAAATGTAAGATACGTTAATTGTCGCATTAGATGGCGTTGAATTAATTGTAACAGTATTAGATAAAGGAGAAGGTATAAACGTTTCTGAACGATCTGAATCTGTCATTAAATAAACGTTGGAATCACTTTGATAACCAGTTCTTGAATAAGAAGCAGTAACATAAGTATTCTGATCAACATCTAAACTAGCAACATCAGTTCTAGTAACCTCTATAGAAGTTCCATTCCTAGTACCAGTTAGAGTAATTTCAAATCCAGTATCAGTAGAATCTTTAGCATAACGGAATGTCACATAAGGTACTAATTCAAAAGCAATTAAATCATCTCCATTAGCAACCCAAGTTCCACTTCTCGAAGTATATCCAACAGCAGATGCTCTCCAATTAACTGTTTCTCCAGCTACACTAGTTGTATAAATTCATTCAGAAGATTCAACACCATTAAAGTAAACTTTAATATCAGAAGCACCAGATGGAGCTATTTGAAGTGTATAAGTAGTGGGAGTGTACTGACCTCAAGTAACTTCATCCTCGTCAATATTATCAACATCACACATAGCTCCAGTAGGAGTAATGCTATTAGTGTATCTGTTTTGGAAAGCATCATATATATAACAATCTTGAAGATTGATTGTCATAGGTTCTGTAGAGTAAGTGAATGTTAACTCTGCATCCCTAGTATAGTCATAAGGACTACTGCTGACAATGTACATATTCTCTCCATCTGGAATAGCTTCGTAAATAAACAAATTCTTTAGAGTTACGATATCTCCAACTGTAGGAGGAGTAGTTCCCATTCCATTACTTGAGAACGATATTGTTAGGTTATTAGCACCACTTGATGAAAAATTAATAATCATTTTATAATTCAGTTAAAATTAAATCTAATCTATTCTCAACATCTTTTGTAACACCTTGATTAAGTATCGATAGATCAAGGTTTTGTAAGGTATCTCCAAGTATGTTCTTTGGAGGAATACCTTCATTAGCTATCTTTCTTGATATTAAAAACGTAAGTTGTTCAGTAGTAGGAAGTTTGCCATTATACGTATAAGGAATCACTGGTTTAATCTGAATCCATCTTCTAATGGCATCTATATTCGGAAAAGATCCTGGTTCTCTACCATACTCAACATACTTTCAATAATCTTCTAAGGAAAGATAAAGTTCATAGATTCCATCCTCTGTCTTAACGAAACAAGAAAGGGAATTACCCAATCTACCACTAGCATTGATATTTTGTTCAGCAAGTTTTCTTCTATAAGTATCAATTACCTCATTCCCATAAGCATTAAGAATGTTAGTAAGGATAGAATTAAGTGTTAATGCGTCTTCTTTCATTCGTTTATTTGATTCTTTTCTTCTTGTGCTTTGTCTTTACAATAACATACTACATTTAAGTAAACTAAAGCAGGAAGCCGATAAACGTCCCATCAAGTAGTTCTAGTAGTTTCAGCAACAGTGTTTACCCAATCAATTCATCCTCATCTTTGATTAAACGAATTGCTTTCCTCGTCTCCACCATCCTCTTTAGAAGAGCTACCCTCTTTGGCATCTCCTTCGTTTTTCTTAGCATCTTTCTCATCTCTCTTTCTGAAGAGTATAGGGTATTGAGAGTTAATCTGTTTAACAAGTGAAGAAAAAAAAACATTACATCAGAATAAACATTCATAGTTAAGTTTTCTCATAAGAAGTCAGCATTCTTTGATTCTCCATATTGCTCTCCATCTTTAATAAAGATACAATCAAGAATATTCTTTCAATCTTGTCTTTTCAGAAGTTCTTGAAAATCAATATATTGTGCAGTAGTAACCTTTTGTAAATCAAGAACTGGTCTAAACTTTTGATCTTTAACTAAATAGACAGATTTAGCTGGCTTCTCAGTATATTTCTTCTCAAGGAAGGATAGTTCATTTATATAGTAAGCTACTTTACTTACTGGAATGTCTCCCATCTCCACTCCTCAAATTGTCTTTATGAGTTGTTCTTGTGCTTCTAATGGATCTTCCGTATTAGCAAGTATATCAACAATCTCATAGTATTGTTTAATCGTTATATCATCTCACTTCATTATATAATAGATATTTTATAGTTCCCTCTGTTGGTAAAGATAGAATCTCAACAAATAGCAGTAGCCATAACAGTATCATCTTTATAACCAGAAGGAGCATTATAAGTTATTTTACCAGAACGAGTTGTTTCAGCAGAATACATTCTCAGTTCCTTTAATAGTTCATTATCTCTAACTAATTGAATATCACCATTTTCTAAAGCAACTCCCAATTTATCAATTATCTTGTTCTTAGTAGTATTAGATGTATTGAACTTTATGATACGTTGTTTAGTCTTCTTCTGCAACATATCAAAGTAAACATTACCGATAGAATTGGATTCCACTGTAATCTTTATTGGATTGTACTGATTGATTAGATTGGCAATAACGTTTACTTGCTCTGTGGGAGTCTTATCATTAAAGTATTTGATAAAGACCATATGTCCAGTATGCGTAATACAACAAACGGCTGTATTATCTTGTCCATTACCAGATCCTCAGTCAATTCCAAAATATAGATTTTCTGTAAGATCAGCTGGTTCACTTTCAATACAACCTTCAATATTCGTAAACAGAGAACCATCATCATTTAAGAATTGACCTAATATCTCAGTAGTGAACTTCTTTCTTGAATAGGTTCTCTTATAAAATTCAATTTGTTCTTCACTAATCAATTCAGAACGATCATATAAAGATCAGTCAAAGCTTCTCTTCTTATCAGAATCTGGTTCCGAATAAGTAGTATAAAAGTATCCATCCGAAGTAAGTGGAGTGGAACAGATTAGGATGCTTGCTTTATGTACTGTAGTTGTTGGTAAAAGGATGTCTATTACATCTTGTGGAATAAAAGCACATTCATCTAATACAAGTATTCCAGAAACTGTATATCCTCTAAGTGCATCTTTTTGTTCTGCAGACTTAAAGAGTATTTCAGATTTGTTCTTAAACCTTATATGAAGTAAAGACTCATTTGCTTTCTCTATTATTCCAGAAGCATCTAATAACTTGACAAACTCATTAAACATCTTTCTAGATTGAGCTAGTGTTGGTTCAACTACTATAGAAGTAGTTTTAGGTAAAGAGCAAGCTTTCAGTAGTTCAGCTAGACAGAGAAAGGATTTACCACTCTGTCTAGGACTGAGAACTACTGCAATCTTTCCTTTGATGTCAAATCAATCATAAACTTCCTTTTGCCATTCATAGAGTTTAGGAAATACTATCTTCATTACTGTTTAAATGTTATCTCAAACGTATCATCTGTTTTATCAGCTTTAACAGTAACTTCTTTATCTTTCTCTTTAGTTAATCCAAGAGCATCTAACATTTGTTTAAGTACAGAGATAGCTGACTTAATATCTTCTCCTTCAAGAGCTTTCTCCCAAAGAAGTTCATAACGATTCATAATGACTGCTCTTATGTGATTATTGAAATTATCTTGGTAATTAGTTAACTGTTCAAAAGCATCTTTGAAATCTTTACTTATTGTACCATCACAGACACCTCATTTCCTTCTGAGATCTTCTTCAATCTGCAATCTACTTTTTCCTTTTGACAGTTCTTTTAGGATGTACTGTTTTCTTATCATCTTGTCCATCGAGCTTCCTTTCGGTCTCACTTTGACTGGACGTCCTCTCTTCGCCATTAGTGTTTTCCTCCTTTAACGATTCTTTGTATTTGTAATAGAAAACTGATAGTCTTTTAAGTAAGTTAAGTACACATTTACTGCAACTTCAGTTTGCTTTATAATCTTTTCCTATACAACGAGAATAAATAGTTCTCATTCTTTCTATATCTGTAGTACTAAGTGCTGCACAGTAATTAGCTTGTGTAGCGGTGTAGAAATAATAATCAAATGCTTGTAAGTAAGCAAAGTCTTCTTCAGTAAGGTTCATTTTAAAATATAATTAGTTAATAAGTAGTTTTTGTATCTTATTTAAAAGCCATATAAAGCCATCTTTAGCAATAATTAGTATCGTAGCTATCACTGGAGTCATAAACGCAAGGAAAGCCACATAACATAGCATTAATCAAGAAAAAGTTCCAGTAATAAGAAGATAAAGGATTCCTCCTCATCAAGTGGAACATAAAGAACAACCGATTAAAGGAATCCTTCATCCGTTATATGGAATCTTTGGGAATAGTCTTTTTCAGACAAATTCAGATAAAGAGTAGATTCCACCAGATAAATCAATGCAAAAGACAATTATAATAGTAATGTAAAGTAAGGTTAAGAAGTGCATAATTTCTTTCTTATTTGATTTATGTATTTACCAGCTGTAGTGTGAGAACAACCAAGTAAATTACCAACATCTCTATATGATCTAAATTCAGCATATAAACACATAACTATCTGTTCTGCTTTATTTAGTTTACTTCATCTTTCAAAGGTTTCTAATGTTTCATCATCAACATCAAGTAAATCAAGATCAAATTCATAATCTTTGAGAAGTTCTTCAACGTTAATCTTCGATCGATTCAATCTTTTCGTAGTACCTACCGTATTGTGCGTAGTAAGTTGAGGTTTTACTGAACCATTGGTTTTTAATCAACCGTACAATTCAGAACTCCATTTGATTGTTGGTGTCAAGTTCATTGAGTTTTTCATTATCGTATTCCAAGAAAGCTAGGTAACATATCTGCATACAATCATCAGTTACTTTCCATTTCTTCTGCATAAGTTCAAAGAAATCTAAGTATTTGAGTAGCAGTTGATTATTCGTTAACATCTTCTAAAGCATTTAAAGTTGTAGAGCAACCAGCAAATAAACCAGTCAAGTAATAGAGTTTAATCACTTCTGGTTTATCAGCTTTTATAAGTTCATTGATCTCTGTTTCTAGTTTACTAAGTTCTTCTCTTTTTGATTCAATAAATTCTTTAATGTTCATTTAGCTAAGTAGTTTAAGTTCATAATCTTTAATTTCAAAAGGGAGTAAAGAGAGAAGATAATCATCTTCCACTGTAGTATTATCAGAAGTTACTATTACTCTATCTCCCAATTCTGTTTCTTCAATTCAGATATCGAAGTTAATCATAGTCAAATCATTTAAAGGAGTTAAGATTAAGTTCCACTTTATCGGATCATTGTCATTCACCACCAAAATCAGTAGTCTGTCTAGCATACATTGGAGTAACCTTCAAATAAGTAGAAGCAGGATCAGTAGTAACACATCATCTATCATTAAATAATATTATAAGTATTCCTTTATTTGAAATTAACTCTTTGAATTTATCTAAATTGACTATAGTAGTTGGATATTGATTGGAATCAAATCTCCTTCGTTTAAGTTCTATTTCGTATCTTTTGTCTTTCCAGATGAATCAACCATCCATTCTGGAGAATTGATCTTCATATCAGTAGAGTTGAATTCCTCACTTATCTAAGAAGATCTGTTCAATTTGTTGTTTAGAAATTGTATCAGTCATAGGCTATTAGTTTTACAAGACAAATATAACAAATACTTATGACTTTTCAAAATATTTTAATAAGTTTTTTAAAATATTTATTAATCAAAGGTTCACATTACTATTAGATCTTTTATTATATATTTTTTATTGATACGGGATATTCGGTACTACCTAAGCAGGATATTTGGTACTTCAAGAAAAAATACTATATTTGCGACTAACATCATCAGTCTTCATCTTAAGTATCTAAAAGTCAGTGCAGGATAGTCGAGGGTTCGAGTCCCTTCCGCACCGCAGAATAACTGAAAAGGTACTTTGGAGTAGATCTAAGGTACCTTTTCTTATTAGAAATGGTTCTTAGTTGCGACTGATTTGAAATGGAATGAAAACTAGTCTCAATTATTATTGTTATGAGAACCACATTCAACATTGGTTTCGTTTGCAGACCATCAAAAGCAAACAAGTTAGGATTAGCTCCAGTAGAGCTAACAATCATCATTAATGGCTCTAGAGCTTACTTAACGTTACAAAGAAAAGAGAATCCAAGTAAGTTCAAGAAGTTGATTGCACAATCTAAACAGAATGATCTTAAGACTTATCTGAATCTGGTAGTTGATAAGATCAATGAAGCACAATTAGAACTACTGAGAAAGGGAATTCCAGTAACAGTAGAGGGATTGAGAGAATTCATTAAGAATGGTTGTACATCTTCTTATAAGGTAAGTAATCTCTTCTCTGATTACTTGATTCTATTAAGGAATAGAATAGGTGTAGATCTCACATATCCAGTTTACAGAAAGTATGAGATAGTTAGAGATTTGTTCTTATCCTTTACTGGAAATGTTGAATTATCATCTATCACTCCCTCTATCATTACTTCATTCTACATTCATCTAAACAAGCAATATCTTCCCACTACATCAGCAGGAATGATGACTAAGTTGAAGACAGTTATGCTTTACGCATTCAACAATGCTTTAATTAGACACAATCCTTTTTCGACTACTAAGATCGTTAAGAGAGTCAAAGAAGTTGAATTCTTAACAGAGAAAGAAATTCAAGTAATCAAGAAAAAGAACTTAATCTCTAGATTAGATAAAGTGAGGGATCTATTTCTGTTTCAATGCTTTACTGGATTAAGTTATGTAGATATGTCTTTATTAACTAAAGATGATTTCAAAGTAAACGAATACAATCAAATCTTCATTCATAAAGAAAGAGTAAAGACTGGAGTTTCATTCACTACTGTATTACTGGAAGATGCTGTTAGAATAATCAAGAAATACGATTATCAACTTCCAGTAATAAGTAATCAAAAGTACAATGGCTATCTAAAAGAGATTCAAGATATCTGTTGTATCAAGAAATCCCTTCATTCGCACATAGGAAGACACACAGCAGCCACTTATCTACTGAATAAGGGAATACCCTTAGAGACAGTTTCAAAGATCTTAGGACACAGTAATATCAAGCAAACACAACATTATGCTAAATTGGTTGATAAGTCTGTCTTTGCTGCAATAAATAAAATTTCATAACTTTGCATATTCCCATTGAGGTTTATTTCCTTTTTGGGTCTATACAAATTCTACAGTACAGCTCCGTTGTGATAATGCAGCTGTACTTTTCTTTATAGGAATCGAACCTATTATGTAAGTAATTGATTTAGAATAAGTTAAATAATAGAGGTAAGAGACTTGTCGCTGATAAGTCTCTTTTTTCTTGGACATCCACCAAGACACCATCTTTCAAAAGCTTTTGGATTATCAGCTTTATCGATGTAAGAGAAATAAAAACTCTTAATCGTAACTGATTGATAATCAATCAGCTCCATCTTCATTTCAGATATTGATTTTGAACAGTCATTCATAATTAATTGATTATCAATAACATAACCACTATTGTTTTTCCTAATAAAACCCTCTCTCAAACCCTCTCCAAGTAGCTTAAAAAAGGTACTCCTACCTATTTTTAATTGCTTAATAAGCTCATTATTACTCAAACCAATTCAATTTCCTTCTCCAAATCTGAATTCCGCTAATCTTAAAATGAAAGCAATCATCTTCGGATCCAACTTGAATATATCATTACTAATCCACATAAAATCCCTATTCTGGTTAACTACTTGATAGCTAACCAGATTTCTTCCCTTAGTATGATGTGAAGTTTTCTTTACTAGACCTTTCTTTACTAAAAGACTAGTGATCTTACTGATAGTATCTAAATCTTTAATTCCAGTCTTCTGAGATATCTTCTCTCTTGTTATATGACTTTCTCCTTTTCAGTTTGAATAGCAGCTTAAAGTGGCATACACTAAATACTCTCTATTACTTAAACCATTATGCTTCTTAACCTTAAATGAATTTTTCATTGAACTTACTATTAGATTTTTTATATTATATCTTTTATTGATACTGGATTTTCAGTACCACTGATACCTGATTTTCGGTACTCACTAATTTAAAAAGATAGGTGGAGTCTCCTCCACCAATCTTAAATTGAATATATGGCAAATATTCTTTTCGATGAAACAAATATAACAATTATTTTGAATAATTCAAAATTATTCAATAAAAAAAGAGTCTATTATATAGACTCTTTTCCAATATGTATCTTTCCACATTCTTTACATACATAAGCTACATATCCACACTTCTTGAAATGTACGTTTATGTAATCTAATGCTTCTTCTTCATCTTTAAATGCTCTTTTAACCTTTCACTTACCATTCTTCTTGGTTCAGTGACATCTGTAGTGAGTATGTTTGTTGCAATCAGATCTACTTCTCGAAATCATAGTCATTCAATCTATTCATTCAACCTCTTAAGAATACTCTTTGAGAAGGATTTCTCCTAACTATCTCATAAAAGAAATCTCTTCTTGCGTCTCATATCTTCTTAAATAAATCTTCTTGATTAGCCTCATTTAAGGCTCTTAAAGTGATTGGACCTATAATTCCATCAACTCTTACTTCAAGGAGCTTCTGTAGCCGTTTAATTGCTGTTATTGGACCACTTCCTCAAGCTCAATCAACTAATATATTAGCTATCGATTGATTGACTATTCTATCTCCTTTCATCTTGTCCCAATAACCAATTTTAAAGATTAAATCTCATTGTCCATCAGTAATCCTTCTTAAATCCTCTACTGTCTTATCTAAACCAAAATACTTTCTAAAGACAGCAATAGTGATTCCCTTATTAGTAGCTCCCCCTTTATCTAATGGATGATTTGAGAATCCTCCTTCTCATTTAAGAATCTTCGGTTTTAGTTTCCTGTAATCCGCCATATCCCATTTCAGTTAATATAGAATCAAATGGTCTATTATCAAACAGATCTCCATCTTCCTTATGAGATTCTATGTAACGTTGTCCCATTCCCTTACAAGGTTTTCTCAATGGACAAGTTCCATTAGCACAGAATCCCACACTACACAAGATTAAATCATTATTTAAGTCATTTATCTCTTTATGTAATTGCTCTATTGTTTCTACATCAGAAGAATGAAATCCTCTCATAGTTTCCACTTCAGAAGATACCACTTCAAGAGCTCTCTGTAATGTTTCTACTGCTATTGATTCAGAAGTATTCTCCGCTTGACTTGCTTGAGCTTCTGCCAATCTTTTATTGGCTCTCCAGTTAACGAATATTGCTATTCCACCACCAGAGATAAATCCAATAATAGTAGTAATTATTGTTGTCCAATCCATTATTCATACTCCTCCACACATAATCCGTTTAGTGGAAGTTCAAATGTGATTGTCAAATAAACTCCTGCACAAACATCTTTGAATCTCTGATAGAATACTCTAAACAATCCCGGTCTCAGTAAAGCTGCTTCTGGATACTCTTTATCGAAAGTATTGATTATGTTATTTAATACCGTAATACCTTCTGAATGAATCATATTCTGATTCTCTTGTGTTTCATCCCATCTGCTTATAAAGAACAAATTCAAAGAATACTCTATTGTATCTTCATTTAATCTAAACTCATTTGGTGTTATGTAGAACACATTATAATCTATATCTGGCAAGCTATTCAGTTCGTAGAGATCTTTACTACCAGCAAAGTTCACATTAGCTTGCCTTAAAGCAATTTTCTTTAAGTTAGAAAGTAATTCATAGTAAGTCATAATCTAATGTTTTTTACTTGGTCAATTCAATCCTCTCCAACACTCAAAGCAAGGAAAGATTACCTTTCCTCTATATCCTCCTAACCAAATAGGACTATTCGTAGAACTGTATAGTTGAGGATAAACATCTACTGGTCAATCAAATGAACGTAATTCTTCAAATTCTAATCTATTACCAATCAAGTAATCCTGTAATCTCTCTTTAAAGAAGTTAGCTTTGTGATCGTAATAACTCTTTAAACTGTTTATATTCTTACTCTCAGAATGACTTAACTTTTCATCATCTGTCTGTCCTACACCGAAGTTTCCTATCTTATAACTTACTGGAACTATTATTTCTTTAAGGACAAAGAAACTTAAGAATGGTTGTATATAATCATCTAATAGCTCTTTATACTTCTCATTCTCTGCATTATCTATTGTCTTATCAAACACCTTTCTCTGCAAAGATCTAAGTAATTCAGTACCAATGGTTTGCTGTAAATCAATAGATTGTGCTAACTTTATTGCTGTCTGTATATAGTTTCCACTAACGTTAAGATCCAGAACAGTTTCCGATTTCAAATAGTTCTCGGATATTAATAATACATTCTTGTAATTATCCATTTTAGTTGATTTTAATTGTTAATTGAGTCATCTTCCCATTTGATAATGAATGGACTGATAATCAATGAATTAGCACCAATAATAGTATTAAATGCACTCTCTATTTCTTTCTGAATTGGAGAAATAACAGTCTTATTATATAACTTGAAAGCAGCTTCAAACTCTACTGCTGAGAATCCATTGTTCTCTGGATTTAATCCGAATAAGCAAGGATTTGCTCTAAAAGCAATAAAGATTTGCTCTCTAGACCTCTTAGAAAGAGTTTCATATTTCTTATCGAAATCATCACCATCTAATCTCTCTACAGTTACTCTATTGTCTTCTGAATCATTATAAGCGATTAAGATTCTTCCTGCATTCTGGAAACCACCAAACTTCTCATTTATTTGTCTTTCTATCTCTTCTTGCTGTTCTTCGTTTGGTTGCCCATTATTGAAAGAAATCACCACATTAGACATAAAGCCATTATTGATGTTGTTTAGATGAAATTCATTGATACATTTCTCTATTTCACAAGGAATGACAGCAGCACCATATAAAGGAATAGGATACACACTTCTTGTAACATTCCCTTTACTGTAATATATGCTTCTAGGAGCAGGATGCTCTGGATCAAACTTTGGTATTTCAATATACTTTGCTCCCCAACTATTCCAATCATTTGAATAGTAGAACTCAGTATTCTTATCATTTGATCTCAATTTCATAAAATCAATATGATTCAATCACTTTACTCTACCATCTAAACTTCTAATGATTTCAATTGCAAATCCACCGAATATCAGTTTATCTATTAAGAGTTTCCTCAACAGAGTATTGATTGTATCTCCACTCTCATTCACTACACCAGAAGGAAAGTAAGTACACTGTGCATCATCTCCACAAGCAAAATCAACAGTACCGTTGATGATAGATTGTAGAGTGGCTACACTATTATATAAATCCCAAAGATAGTTGGGATAAGTATTTGTCTTTCCTCAATAGATCGGTTTCTTTGTCCTTACTTTAATTTCATCTGGTGAAGGAATATTGTTCACTACTATAGGATCTATCGCACTTAATTGAACTGTCTTATTCTCCATATGCTATATAACTATTTGATTTATTGTATGTTAGCTTACTTTCTTTCATTCCTATTCTAAGTAATCCAGTAGCTACTATCTTCGTTGGATATCCAATTAACAAACTGTTAAAGATGTTGTTTACGTCTATCTCTATATCTACTTGCTCTGGATTCTCTATTAGAAGATATTGATATTCAGCTTCTTTTGGATCCTCCAGTTCTATTTGAAACTTATAGTATAATCCATCTGGATTCAAATCTTCCAGAATGTATTTATCAGTTTCTTTCGTTGTTGTGTTTTGTAATAAGAATGTATAATTCATAAAAATTCTATGTAAAATTGAGTTAAACTTCTTTAGATTAAAATATAATTGCCATCTAATTAGTAAGAAAAAGGGACTCCTAATAGGGAGTCCCTTAATCAGTTAAATCTTAGCTAAAATGGCATTCAACTTTGCATCTACTTCAGCTTTAGTGTAGTGATCTCTTTCACTGTTAGTAGTAATTACTCCAGCTTCTCTATAAACGTAAAACGTTTGTGGCTCTGTAGTATTTTTAAGAATTATCATTTTCTTTCTCGCTTTCTAGTTCCTTTAGCCAATTGTAAGTGGCATCTTCTTCTGCAGTAATCTCTCTGTAAACAGAAGTATCAGTAGTTAAAGGACAATTTGCTATTTTGGAGCTACTGTAGTTTTTGATATCTTCTGTGTCTTTATATGTTGTTATATAGTGATCATCATCAGCGATAATCTCTATAAAGTATTTTTTAGTATTGATTTTCATAGTCTAAATGTTTTAAGCCGTCATAATAGTCCATCTCTTTGCAGTAGCAATAGCAATTTCCTCTTCACTTAAGAGAGCATAAGATGTTGCATTAAGATATAACTGAGCATCAGTTACAGTAGTATCATCTGGAGCTGCTAAACCGTTGATCACATTCATAATGGATTCTTTAGTTAATGCAGTGAGTTTAGTTAGGATGAGTCGATGATCAACACCTCCGCTTCCAACAAACGCTTTACCAAGATTAGTGAAACCACCAAGAGTTGTTAAGCTATTATATTTTTGATTGCGAGAAGCACCAAACGGATTCGCTTTAGCTACAGAAGTACAATCCATCGCTCCAATAGAAGTATAGCTAAAGGAAGCATTTGAGTTATTTGAGCCAAACATACTGGTAATATCAAAAGCATTTGGGCTATTGAATGCAGGAAGGCTAGTTATTCCAGTACAATCATAGAACATATAATCCATACCCTCAACGTTACTATAATCAAATTGAGGAATTGCAGTAAGGTTGACACAACTCTGAAACATACTTGTCATCGTAGTTGCTTTACTTGTATTATACGCAGGAACTGTTGACAATAGAGCACAACCCTTAAACATATCTCTGAAGTCAGTTACATTTGCTGTATTGAAAGTTGGTGCAGTCTGTAAAGTTGAACAGTTTTGGAACATTTGCATACAATTCTGAAGTGAATCAGTATTAGTCAACGTTACATTTTTAAGATTCTTACAACCATAGAACATTTGATAAGCTGATCCAACGTCACCACCGCCAGAAGCATTCGCTAAATCAACCGATGCTCTTCTCAAACTAATGCATCCACCAAATAAAGAATAGGAGGTAGCCTCTGAGGAAGGATTTATAGTTCTAAACTGTAGATCTGGTGCATACACTAAATTAACACAACCTTGGAAGAATCCAACACTACTATTTATAGTTTCTGTTATATCAACCTTCGGAGCATATACCATAGCTGGTTTATAACTCCAATACGTTGAATCATCTTCTGGAGTATAATTCTCTAAAAGATTAGCAGTAATAGCAACATCACTATTTATACCAACACTCGCTACATCTTCGCAGGTCCAACCCATTGATTCCCAATCAACGCATCCACCACCAGAAGAAGGAACGTTAACAGTTATTGAAACACCATCAAAGTAATCAAACTGTTCTCCTTGATAATCAGAAGGAGTATAAGTATATGTTCCATTCTCTGTGATGGTTTCCTCTACATAACCAGTATGAGGATCATCTCCACCTCCACATTCAGCTTGTCCTTGAGCATAACCAGCATCATATCCTGCTGTATAACCTTCATCAGTACCTTCAACACCAAGAATAGTTACACCAGATAAGATATTCTCTGGCTGTATGTTAGCATCAATTGAAGCAGTTACACCAGCAATAGTAACTTGCGAAAGAGCATCATAACCTTGATCTGGAGTTATAATCTGTTGAGCAGTAGAAGGATCAGCTGTCTTTGCTTGTAAAGTGGTTACAGAAGTAGGAACATTAACGGTTATGCTTGCCGATCCATAGAAGTCAGCATCACTTTGCGTAGGATCAAATTCATAAGTTCCATTAGCAGTAATAGTTTCCTTTAAGTCAATAGATGATGGTTCTGGAACAGCAACTGTTATGGAAGCACTATCAAATCCATCATACTGACTACCTTGATAATCAGAAGGATCGAAATTATATGTTCCGTTTTCAGTAATAGTTTCTTGTAAAGCGGCTGTTTCAAATGTAGGGCATTCTGATTGTCCTTGAGCATAACCTTCATCCCAACCTGCTTGATAACCAGCATTTGTACCAGAAACACCAAGAATACTAACTCCTTCAATGATATTCTCCGGCTGTATATTATCATCAATTCCAGCAGTAACTGAATTGACTGTTACTTTATTTAATCCATCATAATCATCATCAGCGGTAACTTCTATTGGAATTGTATTAGGAATGACTGTCTTACTTTGAAGTCTAGGTTCAATATCAACTTCCACTTGATTCCAACCATCTTCTCTTGTAAAGACACCGTTCTCAGTAAAGGTAGTGGAAGTGAGTTTAGCTTTCTGTTCTGCAACACCAGCACTATGACCTTCATCATAGTAAGCAGAAGTATCTATGTTAGTAGTAATTTCAACACTTGATAAACCATCGTAGTTAGCATCTGGAGTAACAGCAGTAACTCCATTCTCTGTTATAGTAACAGTTTTCTCTTGAGTTGAGAAAGTAGGAATAGGGACATTAACAGATACATCTGAATAACCATCTTCTCTTGAATAATCACCATTAGCAGTTATATCAAGATGAGTAAGTTTAGCTTTCTGTTGTTCAGTACCAGCTCTATATCCTTCATTATAATATTTATCTGTATTAATATTGGTAGTAACGGATACACTAGATAAACCGTCATAATTAGCATCTGGAGTTACTGCAGTCACTCCGTTTTCTGTAACAGTAATTGATTTCTCTTGAGTGGAGAAAGTGGGAATAGGAACATTCACATTAACTGAATTGTAACCATCTTCTCTATCATACTGTCCATTAGCAGTAACTTCTAAAGAAGTAAGTTTTGCTTTTTGTTCCTCAATACCATCTTCTTTCCCTTCATTATATAAAGCTTCATCACTAACTTCTACAGTGACTTTGCTATAACCGTCATAACCTTCCTCTGGAGTATAGACACCATTCTCAGTAGCAGTCAATTCAGTGAGAGTTGCTGAATTACCTTCGGTGTTCTGTCCAGCTCTTGTAGTAGTGTTAAGAGCGGTTTTTGGAGTTGTAAATTTAATTGCCATATTAACTTTATATTAAAAAAGCCGAGCAGAGCAAATCTGCCCATACTCGGCTCATTATTAAACATTAGTACAAATTAGCAAGCATTTGCTACGTTACCTTTCATAGCAGTAACTGCTTCTGCAGTAAGTTCATAAGGATAAGTCTTGGAATCGGTAGAAAGAGTGATTAAGTAAGCATTCTGATCACCTTTTGCAGTACCAGTGTTACCAGAACCAGCAGATGCACTTACATAATCATCTAAACCAAGATACCAGTATTTACCATTGGAATCCTCAACAACTGCCACCACTTGACCAATAGACATAGCTGCGATTTCGAGTCTCTTAGCAGTTTCCATCTTGGTAAAGACAAGAGAAAGCTCATTTGCAACATAGTTGGTTCCAGTAGTTTCATCTACATTAAGAGTGGAAGTTAAACTTCCAGTCTCTTTTCTAAACTGATATTCGTACCATTTTGCATCAGCTTTAAGAGTGATTGCGGAAATGGCAAGATCCCTATCATCATTATCGGAAACTGGATCAACGGTAACTGCAGTTACATCAGAGTAACGAGTTAACCAAACTCTTTTGATACCACCGAGAGATGACTGGCAATCCATACAAATACCAGCAAGGGTTATACTTGAACAATTAAGATTAGGCATAGTAAAAAATTAATTAAATGTTTATAAATTAAACAGTTGCGAGAACAACCTCGTTAGGGAATGCAACCTGAACACCGAAGTTGAATTCGATATCAAGACGGAATTCTCTATTATCTTGTGAGTACCAGAACTCAAACTTCTCTTGATCATCCTGCATATCACAGCCATAGAAGAAATTCTTCTCTAACTGACCAGCAACGATGGAATTGGTTCCATTAAGTCCGTTAACAGCAATAACCTTAACAGAAGTACCAGGAATGATAACCTCATCAACTGGAGTACCAGGATTGTAGTGATATAAGTTCTTCTCAACGAGAGCCTGCACAAAGAGACGGAATTTGTCTGCACCCATAACGATAGAGGAACCTTCAAGAACCTCAACGGGAATTGCATTGTAAACAGCAAGAACTGCATTGTAAACATCAGTAGCAGTGGTAAGAGTAACAGTAACCTTGTTAACACCAGTGGCTGCATTAAGGATCTTTAAGAGACCATCAACTTTATTGAGGTTTTCATCTGCACTGTCAGTATCACCCTGCCAAATAGCCTTCTCAACAGCAGCATTGACACTCTTGATGACTTCGTTGATGAAATTCTCCTCGAAAGGAAGAGTCTTCTGACCAGCAGCAACTCTAACAGCATACTGAGTTCAGTATTTGAGCATTTCCTTATCACAGTAAGCCATATTGATCTTTATGTGACCAGTGTGAAGGATTCTCTGAGAAAGAGTCTGTGCACCACCTTCTTCCCAACCGCAAGTAAGTCCGTCACCGAACTCAACTTCAGTAGAAAGAAGATTGAGAGCTGCGTCTAATTTAACGCCAGTCTGTAAATTGAAAAGACTAGCAGATTTTGATTTAATAACCGCTTGAGCGATAAGAGGGAGTCTATGCTGCTCAATGTACGCAGTCATAGAACTAAAAATAGGGTTTGTAGCCATAGTTTAAATAAGTTGTTTTATTAATTAATTATTTCCTAGAAGCTTCTTTAATACCCTCTAACATCGCATTGAAATTGCGGTCTTTTGTAGTAAGGTTAGCTTCCTTTTTATCTATCTCTACTTCTGCAGATTCAATTGCTGACATTTCACACACTTTCTGAAGTTGTGCATTAGTTTCAACACCAGCAGACTCTACTGCAGCTACTTTCTTAACGAGCTGATCTACAATATTATAGAGCTCGTTTATTTCTTTACGGATCTCTTCAATTGCATCTGGAGTGGATTCCACTTCTGGAGTCTCTTCGAGAGCTTCTTCTACTTCTTCAACTTCTTCAACTTCTTCTTTGGTTTTGATGTCAGTGATGATTCCATCAGCAACTACATATGTTCTGCCATCATCAGCAACATATTCTCCATCAGCAGCAGGAATAAACTCACCATCAGATTCAACGTAAACAGCGATACCGACAGTAACATCATCTTCTGCATAATTAAGAACAGCATCAGCAGTTCTGATTTCTCCAAGTTGAGCAAGAAGCTTTTTTAACTCTACTTTAAGTTTAGAAAATTTACTCATTTGGTTTACTTTAAATGTTTAATTTGATTGTATATCATTTCAGCTTCTTTCCGTTCATCTTCAGATAATGCAGTGGCATTAGTTGGAGAAAGAACAGCTTCAATACTGAAACCTTTATAGTCATTTGTAATCTCATTAAAGAGATCTTCACTGGTTACTTTATATTCTATCATTAAGGAACCATCTGGAATATCTTCAAATCCTTCTATCTTCTCTATTTTAGAATTAGTAACTCATATAGAAATTGGATATATCGTACCATCAGATATATCCTTTTGGTTGTGATTCGTATCTACATTAACCGCACTACCATCTCTAATCATCTTAGAAGCAAGATTCTCTATAGCATTCTTTGAGAAAGCTATATAGTATTCTTCTTTTCCATTTCTTCTGTATATTGGCTGATCTGGTATTAATAAAGCACCGTAAACAGTATGATTTGAATCATTCTTTACCAGTTTGTATTCTTTAGAAAGAGTTATGAAATTCTTTTCTATTGCTGGTCTTTCAACTAATGAGATTCTGTTGATTCCTTCTTCATCATCATTAACGTCTAAATAGATCAGCGGTAAATCATTATATAGTTGCATAGTAAAAGTTTTAGTAAAATATTGTCTTTAAGTAAAATGTAAAGGGTTAGTTTCCTAACCCTTTGACTATTAGAAACTTGCATTTTCTTCAGTGACTCTTACTTTGTTTTGCTTTTTAGTTATGTCACTTTCAAGCACATAACACTTGATAGGATCATTTAACTTGTCAAGTTCTTTATCTCCTAAGAGTTCTCTGGAGTAAGTAATAGGAGCTTGAATCATACCAGCAGGAGCTTGTACAGAAGATCCACTAATAGAAGCACTCATAGAAGCACTTAAACCAAGTTCGGAACCAGCTTTAAGAATCTGTTTTACATTAGCAATACCAGAAGCAATTGCAGCAGCTGCAGCAGCAATACCCAAAGCAGGACCAACATAAGGAATACCAGACATAGCTGCATAAGCAGAGTTAGCTGCCTTATAAGTATCAATAGTTGCTTGTGCAACGGCAAATCCTTTACCAACAGCAGTTTCTTCACCAACAAGAACAGACATAGCTCCCATAACTTCAGAAGCTACATCAAAAGTAGCATTCATAGCTTCTTGTCTCTTTTGCTGAACAGATTGGAAAGCAGCTAAGTTATCTTCTGCATTCTTTTGTTCAGCATCTTGTAGAGCAATCGTATTTTCAGCAAGAGTTCTCTGAATCTCCATTCTTGCATCAGCATCAGTAGTTTCTAAATCTAGCTGTTGCTTTAAAAGATCATTCTCTTGCAGTATTCTTGTTCGAGTAAGTTCAAGAATCTTATTATTATACTCTATCTGCTTCTCATACTCAGTATTAACATCGTCTCTGGATTGATAGACATTTAAGAATGTTCCTCTAGTTCCTTGATCTCTATATTTACCAACTTCATTTGGATTGTTATTTAATCCAAGTAAATTGCTAAATCCTTGAGTATAAGTAGTTTGGAATGTTTGCTGTCTAGGATCTCTTAGATTAGAAGTAGCATATAAAGCTCTAATGTTCTTTATATGGTCTTTGATTCTATCTATTTCATCCTTTCTTTCTTTATCTTCCTTATCATTACCTAACTTTTCGTATTTGTCATCTAAATCAGCAATAGCTTTCTGTTTAGCTTCTTCCAGCTCTACAGTATCATAGCCATATTTCTTAGCTAATTCAATTAAACGATCATAGTAAGCAGCAGTATCTCTATATTCCTTTACTTCTTCATCAAGTCTTGAATCTCTTATTTGCTCAAGACCAGCTTTCAGTTCTTTGAGTTCTGCTTCTGTTTGATCTTTAACTGGATTATTATTGTCATTATTACCGCCATCTGGACTACGATGACCAAATACATCTCAGTATCTCTGCCAGAATGTATCAGATTCTGTATATAGTTTCTTTAATCGTTCATTGATATCTGTAGTTAACTGATCAAGATCTTTCTTTATCTTATTTGCTTGTGCTTCTCTTGCTTGATCAGCAACTGCTTGCTGTGCTTCAAGATCTCGTTGATCAACTCAACCACCACCATATAACACATAAGCAGAAGATGTTTGGTCTCTTTGTGTTAATTCTACATTAGCAAGCTTATCTTCGAGTTCTAATCGTTTTGTCAAGTAATCCTCATAGAGTTTAGCAGCAGCATTCTCAGTAGCCAATGCTCTACCTCTATCCATAAGTGCCTTGATGTAAGTATCTGTATTCTTTACAAGAAGATCTTCTGCAGCATCTACATTATCAATACCTTCCTTAATGGAATCTAACTTATCTCGATAATCAAGTAAGAACTGTTCTTTGGCAGCTTCGTTTCCTAAAGTTCTGAAAGTCTTAGCTAACTGTTGTAAAGTGGATATGGTTCCAGCAACACTCTTTGCTGTTTGTTCCCTTATCTCTTTATTGAACTTAGCCATTTCCCTTCTTGCTTCAGAAGTTCTCTTAATAAGATCGACAAGTTTATAAGCTGCTGTTACTAAAGCAGTTATGAGTAAAGTCCAACCAACTGTTTTAATAACTTGTCAGAATGCACCTCAAGCTTTTGATAATCCATTAACTGATTTAGTAGTTGTTTGAGTGGCAGCAGAGACTGAATCAAGATCAGTCTTAATATCAGCTAGTATTTTACTATCATCACCAAGATTTTCTTCTAGATTATGCAGTCCAGTAGCTAATTGATCAAATGAAACATTCAGTTCTTTAGCTGTAGCTCTAAGAGCATCTTCATCAAAGGTGAAATCCCTTAACAGTTTATGAAGTTTCTCTGGTTTACCAGCTAATAATAAACTAATTGCATCATTCAATTCACCAACATTCATCTTGGCTTGTGTAGTATGCTGATTGTATATGCTGATGATATCCGAAAGTTTGTTCATATCACCAGTATATCCAATCATAGCTTTTTGAGCAGCAATAAGTTCATCATTATATGCTTGCCATTTTTCATTTAATGGAACTATTGTTCTCCCTTGTGCTTCAAGAGCATCTGTTTGTTGCTGAATTATCTGAGTATTATTTGTAATGACAGTTCCTCCAGCAGCAGCAGATGCTTTACCAGCCACTCCACCACCAGCAGCATTAGGTAAGTTTACTTTGTTGACATCCATCAACCTATCAACAGATTGATCTATCTGTTTAGCAATAGGATTGAAAATGTTCTTTAAACCAGAGAACATATCAATTAATTTCTTAGCTTCTGGAATCAAATCCTTGAATCCAGATAATCCTTGAATTAATTGAATTGTCCTTGCTGTAGTAGCTAAAGCTTTATTTAAATCTTCATCATCTCTAGCAAGTAGATTGATTGCAGCATTAACAGCACTATACGATTTAGCTAACGATTCTC
>Ga0326512_10000792_pt1 | contig 26609 bp, 28 predicted proteins | sample 1_2617_0518_D_FD_203652 | JGI IMG/M metagenome (GOLD analysis project Ga0326512, IMG submission 203652) | Bovine rumen microbial communities from UC Davis, California, United States - 1_2617_0518 | ecosystem: Host-associated > Mammals > Digestive system > Stomach > Rumen | place: USA...
GTTCAACGTCTTGTTAATCAGAAAACTAAGGTAGGGGGGTGTCAAAAAGAGAATTGGAATTGGTCTGTGACCTGTCCACATCTTCTATAGGTGAAGCATACAACGTATTGTCTTGGGTATGTCTGAATACCAATATGCCATTCTCACGTACAAACTTCAATGGTATCTTTGGGTTATTGATGTCTTTGCCTGTTTCGTTGTACTGAGTTTCCCATTTGGTGAAGTATGGCTCAAGCATTGATGGTGTCATCAAATATATCTCCATCAGTTCAATGTCATCATACACAGCAAAGACCCAATCAACCAATCTGTACTTATCAATTATGTGTTGGTTCATGTGGTGATTGGTACTGAATGACCTTGTTAATTGGGTGTTTACTGACTTCAACTCATATTCATTGCCGTTGCTGTCCTTTGCGTCATTGCCCTCACGACTGTCAGTTAGGTTTTGCAGGTTTGTGACTAATAACACCTGTAACAGTTTGCCACCGTTATCTTGGAATATATCTTCAATGTTTGCCACATCCCTTGCCAGCTGTTGATATTCTCTGATGTACGGGAATAACTGATTGAGTCTGTCAATTGCTTCTTGGTTGGTCATCATTCAAAAAGTTCTTTAATGTTAATGTCCAAAGCATTAGCCAACTTACACAAAACAGATACGGTTACATTCTGTTTGCCATTCTCTATATAACCGATGTATGTTCTATCTATGTCAGCAGAAAATGCTAAATCTTCCTGTGTTAGATTTAGTTCTTTTCTTCTTTCAACTATCTTTTCACCAATAGTTTTCAGAACTTCATTTAATTGATTATCATTTACCATGAGGACAAAAGTACAGATGATTTGTCGCATTTCTATCCGAATATATTCGGAGTTACTATTGTTCGTGTAGAATAATTGAGTATCTTTGCAGCCAAATAATAGATTAGTTATGACAGAAAAACCTACATATACAACAGACTTTGGCGAAGTGTACTGTGGCGATTCATTGGTCTTGATTGACCAACTTGATAATAACTCAGTTGATTTGGTGGTCACATCGCCACCATTTGCACTTCTTCGGCAAAAAGAATATGGCAATGAAACACAAGCGGAATATGTTGAATGGCTTGGACAGTTTGCCAAAAAGGTACACCCAAAGCTTAAAGATACAGGGTCTTTGGTAGTTGATTTGGGTGGTGCATACCAAAGGGGTAAACCAATTAGAAGTTTGTACAATTTCAGGGTATTACTGTATTTCTGTGATACATTAGGCTATCATTTGGCTGAAGAGTTTTATTGGTTCAATCCATCCAAATTACCGTCACCTATTGAATGGGTCAATAAGCGCAAAATTAGAGCCAAAGACAGTGTTAATACCGTTTGGTGGTTCAGTAAGTCAGACCATCCCAAAGCTGATGTCAGAAAAGTTCTAACACCTTATTCAGACAGGATGAAGAAACTGATACAAGACCCTGAAAAGTTTTACAAACCGAAGAAAAGACCTTCAGGACATGATATATCTGCAAGTTTTGGAACTGACAATGGCGGTGCTATTCCATCAAATCTATTGCAGATAAGCAATTCTGAAAGTAATGGTAGATACTTGTCCCTTTGTAAGAAATTCAATGTCAAGGCACACCCTGCGAGGTTTCCACACAAGTTACCTGAGTTTTTCATTAATATGCTTACAGATGAGGGTGATTTAGTGGTTGACATCTTCGGTGGAAGTTGTACTACAGGTGAAGTCTGTGAGGTATTAAAGCGCAATTGGAAATGCTTTGAACTTGACAGGGAATACCTTGCAGCATCCGTGTTTAGGTTCGTCCCAAAGGATATGGTTGATGACGATGTAAAAGTCTTATATGACAATATCTGCAACAGTATTCCCATTTATGAAATGGTGACTAAACACGAAAAAACCTTATTTGATATGTAAAGAATTTGGGGAAGCCAATATCAATCAGCTTCCCCATCAATAATAAATAGTGGTTTGTTTATTTCTTTATTTGTTCTAATATTTCAGGATGTTCCCTAACATAACCCAATATTAAACTAATTACTTCATTTACATCAGCAATATTTATTTCACCATCTGTATTTACATCACCTTTGCTTATGGTTTGACCATCTGGTATTTCTTTTGATAGTAAGAAACTCTTATTAGCATTATCTACAAATTCCACTTCATACCCATATTCAGATAACACATTCAGGATTTCTCCTGTAGAATAAATTCTAATATTAACATTGTTATACCATAAGTGGTTGTAACTATCATATTCAAAACCCTCAATATCATCAGGCACATCACCTGTTAATTGAGTGCCTTTATCATGAGGATATGCACCACCCCATTCATTAACTGAATAAACTGTTATATAACTCTTTCTTGCGGATGCGGTGACACTTACTAAAACAAGCAGTAATAATAAAATAATCTTCTTCATAATCTAATTGTTTTTAATGTTAATAGTGTTTGATGTGGCAAAGATAACAATTGTATTTCATACTACAACAAAAGATTTGGGGAAGAATATATCACCATCATCTTCCCCATCAGCCCATTTACTCGGTAGCGAAATTCCTTGCAATAAACGGTGCTGTGTTAGTCCCCAATCCTTTCCCTGAGTTCGTTGATACGTTCATCTATTTCCTTTTGCGCATTGGTGTTAAACTCCAACCATTTGCTTCTGAAATATACGGATGCACCCACAAGGCCACCACCAATCATAAATGCCTGTGCGATGTACAGCAATACACCTGTTGCGATGTTATATGCGTTGAGGAAAAATGATAAAAAGGCAATGATAATGCCTGACGCAATCAATATGAATGCAACTATATAACTGATTTTGTCCTTGACGTTCAGTTCGTGCCATGAATGTGGGTTGTTTATGTTTGTTGTGTTTGTCTTGCTCATGATATTCAGTGATTACTTTCCATCTATAAATATCTTAATTAATAAGAAATGATGATGGATTCGTTATTTATCCACCATCATTTCAACAAAAGAAATATGATAGTAAGTGTGTTATGTTTCAGAACTTCTTGTCTGTGCTATCAATCTGATGTAATCATCCAAACGTTCACCCCAAACCCATATTCCATCACTATTGATTTTGAATGTATGATAGGAATCTGAACCGTATCTGTCTTTGTATTTAATCGTAGTTCCCTCAGCACCGATATATGCTGTTGCGCTCGTGCCGAAATTCACTGCCAATCCGTCATTGCCTATAAGCATAAACACATCATTGGGAATTGTCACATTGACCTTGATAATCTGCCAAGGGTCATGTCCGCCATTGGTGAAGTAATCGGTTGGTATGTCAACGGTGTAAATTGTCCGTACTGACATATTACCGCCTTGGGAAGTATATGACACTGAATTGTTGGTGAATGTTGATGTTTGCTGTACCTCATCGTCTTCAAGAAACACCATTTGCTTGGACACCTCAACATACCTGCTAACTGCCGTACTTCCATTTGGCATCTCAATTATATAATAGGTTTTAAGGTATTCAGTCGGTTCAGGCTGCACTGACACTGTTTCACCTGCCTTTATTGCGCCAATGGGGAAATCTGTGGTGAACCTGTATCTGTGATATGATGAAGTTGCGCTAAGTCCGACACCATTTGTATTATCAGTCTTTTTGACCGTTGTTGTGGTCAGTGCTTGGAATTCGTCAAACGTGCCGATTGACTTTGGCAGAATCTGCGTGATACCGTTTTCACCAATCATCGTGAAACCCTGTTCCGCTTCAGTAAGTGTAAGGTTACCGTTGATGATTGTGTTACCTTGAAGTGTGATTTGACCTTGTGATACGTCAATGCCCGTCTTGTTCTTCAGTTCGTCATAGACATTCAGTTGAATGTTGTTTGCTGTCTGTGTCAACTCCGAACTTGTCACATAGTCATTTTCAATGTTGGTCACCCTTGTTGATATGCTGTTGGCTGTCTGTTGTATCTGTGATATGCTTGAATTGACGGTTGTAATCTGTCCGTCTGTATAGGTGTTTGACTGTTGGACGGCTGATGTTATTGCATCGTCAGTCAAGGTGAAGATTGCCCCTGCATTGAATTTAACTGATGCTGTCGCTTCATCCACCAATACGTTATTCTTATATAATTTCAATGTCACTGATGTTGGTGGGTTGGTCATTCCTGTATAGTTGCTGTTGATGACACCCGATTTTGTGAATGATGTTTCCTTGTTCAGTGCCACAGTTGAACCGTTTGACAATAACAGGTTTGCTGTGTAATCAGACAGGCCGGTTAATTGTGAAACCGTGTTGCCTTTGACGTGATACACCTTTGCTTCAACATTACAGGTGAGTTCATTGTCAAGTGTGACGTTCAAATCAAGTTTATCCACCATCAGTTTGTCAAACTCAGCATCAGCACCCTGTGTCGTTACACTTGCCTTGATTACGTTCATCGGAACCGTTTTCTGTACAGTGTATGATGTGCCATCATGGGTGAAGTTGACAGTTATCGTCATACTTGTGTTTGACACCAAAGTACCGTTGTTTGTGGTTTGGCCTGTGCTTGTGTTATAGGACGAATTTGGTTGGTAACTCCAATCCAACACCACATCATCCGTGTTCTTGGTCATTGATGACAGATACAAACCGTTTTGTGGATTCGGTAGAAAAGAACCAACTAATTTATGGTTTCTATTGTTGTAGGTGATAACGCTGCCTGAAGTCCATTCTGAATACGGTATCAAATCATTGCCCAAATAGACCTTGATGTTTGTCAGCAGATTCTGATAGTCTGTCAGTGCATAGGTCTTTGAATCTGAGTCAGACATAATCCATGACTGTTGGCTGTCTGTGATTATTTGTGGCTGTTGCCCTTGAATTAGGTCAACAATATTTGTAGTAGAACCATTGCTGACAACCTTGAATTCGCCTGTGAATGTGTTGTTCCCGTGCGACATTATGTTTACAGCCTTACCGTCAAGACTGAATGTATTGATGCCCTCATACTGTACCATTGACGGTGCTGTGACATTGGGGTCGGGTGATTGGTAAGCTGATAATATGATTGCTGATTGTCTTGCATTATCGTCAGTTCCCCTGTATCCCAATTGACATATCTTATCACCTGCTTCAGGTACACTTGTACCGTCATATGCGCTTGGTGATAACACTATGTAGTGACATTCCACAGTTTCATCGTCAATGACAACTTCAGCATTGCCAACAAGGGTGACCAATCCCCAATAATACTTGGTTTCCACCTCGCCATCCAAGTCAGTTGTGTTGAATGTTTGACAGATGATTTGGTCATTGCGTTTGAAATTGTTCTCAATGCCTTTATTGCCATCATCCTTTTTCCAATACAAGTACCATTGATTACGATGCTGTTCAACGTGGTCAATTGTGGCATTTGCGGCACTCAGTATGATTTGCCCACCGACTGACCTGATTTCATCAATGGTCAAGTTGAAGAAATGCGCCTGTTTGGTCACTGTCAGATATTGGGTTGTTATGTCTGTTGAATTCAGTGTACCTTGTACGGTTGCGTTGTTGTTGACCAAAAGATTATCCGCTTTGCTTGTGACGGCTTCAACCCTGTTTGCGATAACGCTGTCTGCACCTATCTCTGTGGCTATGAGTTCACTGCAATTGATGTCACCATCAGCAACAATATTTGAACTTGTGGTGATATTCCCATTGACCATCATATCACCGTCAACATCACCTGAATGGTCATGGTACTGACCCCATATATTTATCCCCTGCACCTCACCAATCTGTGTTGTGACAGTTCCGTTGGCAAATCCACCACCGCTTACCTTGGATGATGATGTTGTGTTGCCCTGCTTGCGTTTACCTATGGCCTTTATGTTAATCATACTTCTTTTACTTTGATTTGAGTTTTATTGTAGTAGTGTTCATTCTTACATCGTCACTCATCGTCATCACATAGAAAGATTTGTTAAGCGGTGTGGACGTGTATGTATTTCGCCAACTGATGTTGCTTCCATTATGCACCGACATTTCCATTACAAGACGTGGTGTTGAATATTCACCATAATACTGATTGACGTAGTGTTCTTCAGCCTTGGCGGTTTCATTGGTTGTGGCATTGTATATAGACTGTAATGGTGCGTCATTATTGAGGTCAACAACTGCATTGATGTTGACACCTGCATTAAGCCCCTGTGCAAGTATTATGTCAGATGTGGGCTGTGTGATGAATTTGAATTCTGTGTCATCATTCTTGTTGACGTATCTGTCGGTTTCGTCACTGACATAAATAAGTTCGTCATTGTTCTTCTGCGTTTCATTGTGTGCATTGTCTGAATAGATTTGGCACTTGAAATCCTTGATGATGATTGATTCAAGATGTGCCAAAATGGTTTTATATTCGTCATCATTGAAACCCCTGTTTTTCTTAAACCATGTAGGGTGTCTTTTTGTCACGTACTTCCAAGTTGAATTGACGGGCCCAAGTATTCTGAACTGTAAAGCACCACTCAATGCATCATTCTTTGTGATTGGTATAGCAGTTCCCTCTGTGTCAAGGTTCATCGGGATGGATATGGTATTCTGCAACTTGAAGTCAGTGCCTATGATGTAATCGTCAAGTTTTGGGTTGACACCAAGTGTAAAGGTGGTTATGGTATAGGTTTCACCCTCATATTCCCTTGTAGGTTCTTGACCCAATGTTACCCATTGGAATGTGCTGTGTCCGTATTCGTCCATATCGGTTTCAATCAGACGTTTGTTTCCGATAATAAGTTCACATTCAAGTACAGGCAGTTTGCTTACCAAGTCCTGTGTGCCCCATTTCTCTGCATATTGGTATTGGAACAGGTGGTTGGCTTTGTCTGCTGTCCAAGGCTGTAATGACATATCATTCAACCATGTGGTTTCGTCAGGTTCATCAGACGGATTTTCAGTGGTGAAGAACTTACGTGTGTAGTATCGTCCGTACTCATCATTGTCACTTGGAACTGTTGAAATGTATTGGTTGTTGTTCACTGCGTTTTTCATTGCGGTGAAACCTGTTGCATCAGCATTAGTTTTGGATTCCTTGGTAATGGGCTGAAGTAACATTGAACCTGAGAAAACAAGATAGTTGATAGTGTCACCATCTGACGGACTGTATACACCACCATTGCCACCGATATATTCAATGATTGGCGCATGGTTTTCCAAATCTGTTTCTGTTGGCACTGAATTGGTGTTATCGTCAACTTCATTTCCGTTGATTGGAATGAAGAGGTAATCCGTCATTGACACCTTTGCGGTTGGGCTGTCATCTTTTACCCTTGCCTTACGTTCAACACTTCCCATGCTGATGATTGCAGGCCACAGTCTGTTCCAATGTATGTTGTGCGCAATCTTCCACTGATTGATGAATTTGTTATCATTGTATGTTTGGGTATTGCTTCTGATTTCGTCCATAAGGTTGCCTGTGCCGTTGGTGTGCATTATCCATTGTGGGTTGTTCTTGAACTGCATATACCAATCAATGTACTTGGCTTCATCATAGTCAACATCGTCACCGTTTTCTTTTACCATATTCTTAAATGCAGTAAGTGCCGTTGTTCCGTTTCCCTCACTGATATACTCACGCATATACAGTTGTTTTCCTGTGTATGGTGAAGTCAGTGCATCATCGTCAAGTGGTGAAGTAATAACAGCATCAATGTTTTCCAAATCACAACTGACCGATATCTGATTATATACTTCTGATACGGTGATATTGGTGTCATCAGCACTATGCATTGCACTTGTAAGTGTGACGTTTTGCGGTGCTGCAAGTGTTGCTGATGAATTGGTTTTGACATTGTACCAAATGTTTCTGCGGTTCTTCAGCGTGTTCCAATCAAATATATAATATGCCGAACCTTGTTGGATGATGTGAAGATTCAGATACTGCATCATTTCACTGATAACTTCATCGTAAGTCCAAATATCGTCATAGGTTTCACCGAAGATGTAGGATTCTGAAATGCCGCAATCATCAAATATGGTCTGTTCTCTACCCTCTGATGAAGCCTTGCTGCAATCATAATAAACGTTATAGCGATTTGTACCTGCACCCAAGACTGTTGTCAGTGCATCAATCAGAATGTTCTTGAATGATGCTGTGCCCGATTCTGCCTTAAGGCTGTCATAAGTGTTTGGGGTTGCATCCTTGTAATTGTAATACTGCAATGCAGATAATGTGTCAATGCAGTTGATTGAGAATTCGTCAAGTGAAACAAACGGTTGTGAATAGGTGTTCGGTTCAACAAATCCACTGAAGATTAAAGTATTTCCCCTGTTCACCTTAACTGTTATGTTCTTGGCATTTGCAGCCCATAACCAATCACCAATGTATCTATCGGTCACCAAATTAATTGTACATGATTTTCGGATGATTGGTGCAAATGTGTTTTCCAAATCTGTTTCAATGATTATCGGTTCATCAGAAAAGAACAGCCCGTTTTCACCAATGATTACGGTTGACCCATCCACATCTGCATTATTGATTGTTACCGTGATGCGGTTATCGTCTATATCATTAAATTGCCCTGTCAGTATCATTTCAATCCTGTTTTACCTTTAATTGCCTTATAGTTCTTCATACTTCCGTAAATGTCTGCACCCCTCAACTTGAATTCAACTGTTGATACAGTACCGCCACCGATATTGCCACTGTTAATGGCATTGAACAGGTTGGTCTGTTGACGTTTATTGAGTACCATTTCGCCACTGTTCACCCTTGCCAACAGTCTGTCACCACTGTATGATGTACCGCCAATGATACCACCTGTTGCATAACCGCCTGTGACACTCTTAATCTGACTAATCATTGCCATCATCTGTGCCAAACCTGCTGCTGATGCTGCCAACCAAAACCAAATACCTTTTTTACCCTCTTGTGCGGATGCAGTGGCAAAACCTAATGCGACTTGTGCTATGGCCTGTGCGACAATACCTGCCACTTGTAAACCCTCGTCTTTTGCGACACTTCCCAATGTTGACATTGCTTCGCCAAAACTGTTCATTGCATCCATTGCATAATTGAAATTTTTGGCAGTCCGTTCCGCCTGTTCATTGGTTTCCGTAATGTCACCTGCTTGGTCACCCAAGTCACTTTGTTCCTGTTTTAGTTTTTTCAGCATTTCAATGATTTCCTTATAAGCATCAACCCCCGTCAGTCCTAATTGCTCATAAGACGATGCAAGACTTTGCATTTGTTCAATCAAAGTGTCATTATAGTCCATCATGGTCTGAATACCGTTCAGGCTGTTTCTGTCAATGCCATTGCCTATTGCCTTGTCATAAGATGATTGACCATAGTTTGGATTAACTGACGGCCTATCAGAATAAGCGGCTTTAAGTCCAATACCCTTGTTGGAATTATCAGTGACCTTTTCATTGAATTCTTCTTCTAACCGCTTCTTTGCTTCTTCCTGATTCTTTATTTCGGGGTCAATCTCCAAACCAACACTGACTTTGAAATTGAAGAAATCACTCATGGCTTTGTTCCTCTTGCTTACAAGGTCTTTGATTGTATCTGCGTCAGTCGCTTCTTTGATTTGGTTATTGTAATCTTCAATGACTTTTTCGTAGTTCGCAATAATGCCCTTAACTGTTTTGGTATCATCTTTGGGTGGTGTTGTTGGTTTGGGTGATTTAGTGGATTTTGTTGGTGTAGTGGTGGATTTACCGCTTGTAGTATAGAATGGGGTTGCATTGGCTTTTTTAAGACTTTCTGACATCATATCGTCAAAAGGCTTAATTGCTTTTTCACCTTTTTCTTCTATAGCCCTTTCTGCACCTTTAAGAAAATCCGTTGCCGCTTCCTCACCTACAAGTGTGTAGTCATAGTCATTCCATAACGAGCCAAGACCCAAATTTGAGTACTGTCTTTTGAAACGGGGGTCTTTATCAGGGTCGGGCACATTAAGGCTTTTGAGTTCGTCACGTTTGAATGATTCACCGTTTCTCACTTTACGTTCAACTTCAGAGAATTCGGCATATTTTTCTTTCATTACGTCAACCATCATTGCATATGCTGCTGCTGCTTTTGCCCTTGCTTTCATTGCTTCAATGATTGCGGGCGCATTCTTGCCGAATACCGATTCCGCACTTGTCACATCATTGACCTTGATGCCCAAGTTTTCAAACTCTGTCTTGTTCTCAGTAATAAACTTCTTTTTGGCATTAAGGTCACCTGCTAATGAATTCCATTGGGATTGCAGTGTCTTGAATTTGACAATGTTTTCGGCCAATGTTGCGTTTTCCCTGTCTTGAGCCTGTTTGAACATCTCAGTTTCTTTTCTCAATTCTTCCTGTTCCTTTGCTGCATCATCACTGTTCTTTGCCAAGACATAGATACCTGCTGCAAGTGCTGCGATTGCTGCTGCTGCGGCCACATAAGGATTAGCGAGGACGGCAAGATTCAGCCTTGTCTGTGCTACCGTTGCTTTGTCAGTTGCTACCGCTTCAGCCTTTAGTGCAATAACCTTTCTTGCGATGCTGACATAACTGTCTTTGTTCAGCACATTGGCTATCGTCTGTAATCCGTTCAATATGGCCAATGCGCCCTGCACCTTGCGTATGGCTTCTGCTGCTGTTTCAGATTCAACACCGAATAGTGCCATTGTACCTGTTGCGACTGAACCTGCTGCTGCGATACCTTGAACACCTTGCACAACAGCATTCAATGCAAAATTATCGTCAGCAAATGCCCTGATGACCTGTTGGGTGTCACTGATAGCATCCTTTGCCTTACCTGCTTCCTTGGCCATTTTAAGGAATTGTGCCGCATTGAAGTCACCGTCAAAATTCATCTGTGACAGTAATACAGATGTATCTTTCAATTGCCTTTTCAGTGGTGCAGCACTGTTTTGGATTTTGTCAAACTTGGCTGCAATCTTGTCAATCTTGGTTGCAGCATTCCCAACACCATCCAATTCCTTTTTTACGGATTTGACAGTATTGCTTAGATTATCTTTTCCCGTTAGGGTAACTACATAGTCAGCCATTTATCAACGTGTTTCTTTGTTCTTATTTTTCATGTAGGCTTCAGCCTCCTTTTTAAGTTGTTCAATCTCTTCCTTGGTGATTGAAGTTACGTGTTCTGTTTCATCATCTTCCTTTTCCCAAGGGAACGGCAAAATGTCATCCATCTTCAAGGTGCGTTTACTGTTCACCTGTGCCACCATATACGCAATTAACCTCGCCTGTTCCCACCCGTCCTTGATTGAATAGTGCTGATACTTCATTGCCGAATTGATTTCATACCATTCCATTCTGTCAAGGACATATTCAGGTGGGTAGTGCATCTGTTGTGTCAGAATCGCATACAGTTCACTTACGCTCAGTTTTTTTTTACCTCGCCATTGTCATCTTCCTTATTGAACACCTTGGACTGTTTCTGTTGGTCTTCAACCACATCATTCATCTGTTTCAGAATGGTCGGGTCATCATCCAATGCATCAATGAATTCATCCCATGAAAGAACGTCATCAGCGTTACAAGCCAACAACATTGAATAGAAAAATACGTAGTTGTCCAACAGTGTTTTGATTTCAAATGATTTTCCTGTAATCTGTTCAAAAATGAAAAGGCTTCTGACGGTGTATTTCACCTTGTAGTCCTTGCCGTTAATCTTAATAGTCTTCATATCTCTTTTGGTTTTTATCTTTATATAAATATGTTAGTTAAGCAAAAAATGGCAATACCTTTTGATGATACTGCCATGTTTTTGATTGTGTGTGTTTCGTGTTGTTCATCCGTTAAGAAGCCACTTTTGTCAATGCGCCTACACCACTGAAGTTAGCGGTAAAGGTTGCGTATTCGCCATTTGGCGCATTCAGTGACAGCGATGTGATAACAACATTACCTGTGTATTTGGGGGCTGTAGTTGGTGTCCATCCACCCTCAGTTACATTAACTACAGTATCAGCTGCTGATTTCAGACTGAATACTGCGGGAATTGGGGTTTTGGCAATCATGGCATCAAACAGGTCAGCATACAGATTACCTTCACCGTCCTCACTGTAAAGGTTCTCAGTTGTTGCAGTCCATGATAACAGTCCGACTTCCTCTGAAGCCCATGCGCCTGCACCTTCATCCTTGTTGCTTGTGTCCTTGGTCTCACCACTGATTTCAAGTGTGTGTGAAGTGGCGTAAGCAATGGATTTTCCGTTGATAAAAAGCATAAGGTTGCCACCTTGAATCTTACTCATCTTAATAGTACTATTTTATGTGTTATTATTTCAATGTTATTTCTATGTTCACCTGTTGGGTGAATGTATCTTCTACGTAGTTTTCACTGATGTTGGTTATGTTGATGTCATCAATCATATTCGTCCTTGCGTGGTTTACTGCTGTTGCTACCTTATCCGCAATATCAACACCGTCTTCATACCTTGTGGCACAGATTACCATTTCAACGCCCACCTTTTCACCCTCATAGTCCTTGTTGTTTTCAGGTGTGTAGTAACTTCTACGGTACACCATAAAGGGGAACGTGGTATTGGCTACTGCGACCAATGGGAAAATTTTATTGCCCAAGGCTTGTGTTACGGCACTTGACCCCTGCAAGATACTCACCAACTCTTTTCCTACCTTAAAGTTCTTCATTTGTTCAGTTTCTCTAATGCATTATTTATTGACTGTATGATTGCATCATCAATTGCCGATTCGCTGCTTGACCTTGCTTTTCGGAAAAAATTGTTTTCCTTAATGCGGCCTGTCCAATGTCCTTTTCCCTCTCGCTGCAATCTGTTCCTTTTCGTACCAGAGTAACCGACAATCTTTCTTCCTTTGGTGTAACGGTCTTGTGTACCCGTTTCAAACCATTTCAGCCTTGGTTCACCCATAATTGAAACCTTTGCTTCAGAATAGGTTTTGTCGGCTTTCATTGTGATACCGTCTTCAAACGGTTTCCTTGTGAATCTTGACACATTTGAGGCAACGCCACCCATTTCCGACCTGAATGACTGTTTGGTGTTTTGCTGCAACACCCTTGCACCTGCCTTGACTGCATCAAAAAGAATCTTGTTCAGCAGGGCGGTATCTGATAAACTGTCCAACAGTTGGTCAACTTCTGCACTATCTATCTTAACGTCATTCATTGATAAGTTCGGTGTTAATGATAAGTTCGTTGTACTCTCTGCGGTACTCAATGGTAAGTATGCGGTACTGTTTCTTCTGCCACTCAATCACTGAGGTTTCAACAACAGGAACATACGGATAAGTGGTGAACGTCTTTGAGTAGTCAAACACAATTTCGTCATTCTCATTCCGTCTGCTGCCATTGTTATACTCAACCCTTGCCCTTGTGGTATATGTTTTGGTCAACGTGGTTTTGCGTTCTCCGTATTCATTTATCACTTCAGTTGGGGTAAGTATGTTGATAACCTCATTCAATCTACCTGCTATCATAATGTTGAAGTCCCCTCCTTTGGGCCATTGTAATTCTTATATAAGGCAATCAGATATTCGTAAGCGTGTGGCAGTGGTTGTGCGCTTGCAAATGCGACACTTTCACGGTTAGCGTAATAGTTACCAACCAACAATAACATGGCTTGCAAAAGTGGGGATGGTAGGATTCCATCCCCATCTTCTAAGCTTGCCAATTCCACATCAATGTGTTTCTGTACTACGTTCTCAGCCACCATTGACAAATCAACAAGGTATTCGTCATCATCGTGAAATTCATCATTGATGTTTAGGTGTTTCTTTATTTGATAGAGTTGCAAGTACATAATTGATATGGTTGTTTAAGGGTTATTACTCGCTAATAGTACCTACTGCAAATGCGTTATTACGGAGTTTCTTAGCATCAAAAAATGCATTAACAACAATACGTACCTTACCCGCAATTGCTTGGGTTACCGTATCAACAGTTACGTCAACATTGCCCCATGAACAGATAGCAAGGTTGCTGAAATCACCGTAGATGTAGGTCTTAGCACTACCCATGTGTGAAGTGCTCAGTGCCTTAGTACCGTCAACAGTACCGTTTTCATAAACCATACCTGTACCGTTTGTACCTTTAATCATTCCGCGCAATGCAGCCTTAGCCTTGTTGGACATAACGTAAACGCATTCGCCGAGTACATTTGCATCCTCAACGTCAGATTCAACTTCACAAAGGGTTTCAAAGTCAGAAACGGTTTCAGCGGTTACACCATTACGCATACCAACAGGTGCTACAACGGCTGAACCACCTTCTTTACCGTCACCATTACCAAGGATGGTTTCCTCAAGTTTGGTGTTGATTGCATTGATAAGGTCAGTACGGATAGCATTTTCAACGTCCACTGAATCCTGTGCAAGCATCTGTTTTGAAATATCAACGTATGCCGTGAGCCTGTGCGGGGTCAGGGTTACGTGGCTAAATGTACCTGCGCCATCAGCTGCATTTTCAATTTCACCCTTCCAAGTTACGTTGTTGGCGGTCATCACGGGGATTTGAACGTTATTTGTAAGTCCACCCATGAACTTTGCACCTGCCTGAACAAGTACGTTCTTTGCTCTAAGTGGCATAAGAATATCAAACAAATCAGTGGCAACTACATCTTCACCCTCACTTGCTACGGTTACGGCTGAACGGCTGTCAGGCAGTACAATCTGACCTTCAGTATTGATACCTGCTTTTCTTGCCTCTTCTTGTCCCTTGTTGATAATAGCCTCTGTAAATTCATCAAATTTCTGATTGTTGGCTACGCTGCGGATTGCTTTAAGCAAACTAAATCTTTGTTCCTTCATAGTAGTAATATTACTTCTTTTATAATCTTTATTTTCTTTTTCTTCCTCAACAGGTTCTTCATCCTTTTCATCTTCGGAATCGTCCGTTGAATCAGTTTCTTCTTCTTGCTTTTCGGTATCTTCTACCGTTTCTTCATTTTCCGAAGTTGGGGTTTCATCCTTTGGCTTGTCCTCGTCTTCCATTTGGCTTCTGAGTTCGGCAAGTTCCTTTTCCTCATCCTCGGTCAGGTCACGCATTTCCGATTTTGCCTTTTCAATGATTGTAATGGCTGTATCATGGATTTGCTGCCTTTTTTCCTTTTTCTTTCTAACAGGTTGTTTCATATTGTTAATCTGCTTATTCTATTATAAATATGCTGATGTTTGAAAATTTTTCAACATTTCACATATAAGTCATCAAATTCCTGTTTGAGTGCATCAAGTTTTGCGCTTATCGCATTGAGTTCGTCAACCTTGCGTTTGGCAACACTTGTGGTTTCATAAGCGGGTTGGAATACAGGGGACACATCGTACAGTCTGTCAATTTTGGTAATGTGCCTTTTCAGGCTGTTGTCCAATCCCCTTGACCAAGTGTCACCATCCTTTGCAACAGTGAATGCAAATGATGATGATGTGATTTCACCCCTTGTTAGGTATGACAACAGTTCGTCACCAAGCTGTGTGTGCGGTGCTTCAAACCTGTAATGCAGTCCATCATCTTCAATCCACAAATTTAATGTACCCTCACCGTATTTGCTACGAGCAAGAACACCCCTGTTCTCGTCATGGTTGAGGTAGGCAAAAACGTCACTTGATTTGATTGTCTCATCAGTGATTGCGGTGGGGTCAATGGTCTCTGTGAAACCCATATCAACGCTGTCTGAATTAAAGACAACCGCAACACCCTCAACAATGCGTGAATCCTCTGATGCTCGTCTGATTCTATTCTGAATATTCCTGATTTCTCTTTCCATAGTCATTATGATTTATATCTCTTTATTGAAGCAAGTATTTTTGTAGTACTAATTCTTTTGAATGTAAGCATCCATTCCAAGGATGCATCATTGTCAAACTCATTAACATCAGGTACATCACCGTTTTCCCATAACGTGCCTGTCGGAAATGCCAAACTTGTTAATTTGTTTTTACCAATGCTATTATTCACATAGAGGTTATATGTTGGCATTATAGCTGTGTTGCTTACGGTCTCCAATGCAATAGTATAATTCCCTGCTGCTACTCTTGGTGCTATATAATTTACTTCAGACGGACTTAAAGTAATAGTGCCATTTGCAGGTAAAACAGAATCATAATCAACACCGCTTTTAAGGATAAATCCACCTGCCAAGGGAAGTAACAGACTGTTTCCGCTATATTTGTCGGTAATCAATAGGGTGTTGCATTCATTCGGTTCATCGTATGAAACTGACAACACCACATAGTTATCAACACCGTCAAACAGACTTACATCAGTTGACACAACATTTGTGAACTTTGAATCAATCTGTGTCTTGGTATAGACATTGGCAAGTGCTGTTTCATTGGCTGTTACTCTGTTTGCCAATGCCGTATCATCGTAGTTGCTCAACCCTGCCAATTTGGTCTTTTCTGTTGTGGTAAAGTTGTTATCAGTGTGGTTGTAGTTTGCATCAGATATGAAACTGCTGTCATTGGTCAATTGGCTTGTCTTGCTTGGAATGACTGTATTTGATGGAAGTGCCCCAACTTCACTTGCTGTATAAGCGGGTTTGGTTGATTGTTTAGCCCAAGCAGGTACAGTTGGGTCGGTTTCCGTGTATGATGTCAAGTAACCTGCATCATTCGTGAATTCTGATACTTTGGTTGGCTTGTTCTTGATGTATGAATCACTAAGTGAACTGTTCGTTCTCCAATCAGCCTGTACATTAACCTCTGCACCTGCCGCAATACCTGCCAACTTGTTTTTCTCAGTTGTGGTGAAGTTATTATCGGTATGGACATAGTTTGCATCTGATATGAAGTTGCTGTCATTGGTCAAATCTGAAGTACTTGACGGAATAACTGTTGAACTTGGTAATGCACCAACCTCACTTGCTGTATAAGTTGGTTTATTGGGTGATTTAGCCCAAGCAGGTACAGTTGGGTCGGTTTCCGTGTAATCCACATCAATATCATCCAACATATCGTCAATTTCTGTTTTGGTGTAGACGTTGGCCAATGCTGCATCATGTGCATTGTCTTTGTTGGTTGACCTTGTGATTTCTGTACTGACTGTGTTTTGCAACTCTGATATGAGGTCAATGACCGTTTCAGTATCTTCACCATCAGGTATGATTACACCTGACACTATATAATACTTTGTGGTTCGTGTGAATGATGAATTGTAAACACCATCATTGTAACCTGCATCGGGGGCAATGTTGTCAACACGGAAATTCATGACACCCTCGCCAAGTGTCATTAACTCCGAACCATTAAGGGTAATGATTCCATTCGTCACATCTTGGTCTGTCTTTTGGATATTGACTGCATTATTCACCGTGTAAAAGGTGATTTTGTATCTGTCGCTTTTACCCCTAACGTCATTTACATTAAACGCAATATCATCATTTCTTGTTACTCTAATCATTGTTGTGTGTCTGTATTTTCAGCGTTATTTTCAATGGCCACAATCCTGTTTTTACCTCGTTGATATGTGCCATGTGCCTTTTCATAAGTAGTCAGTTCAGACATACGGCATAAAGCATCATAATACGTCACACACTCCACAATGACTACATCATTTACAGTGTCCTTAATCATCCAATGTTTTGTTGCCGTTGCTTCAATTGCTTCCCTGTAATCATTGAAACTGTTATAACTACTTGGGTTTGGGTTAATGTCTGTTGTGTTACTCATCTGTTACCTCTGTGTTTTCCTCGTTATTTTCAAGTGTGTTCTGTTCAGTGTCTGAATAAGCAATGGTATGTCCGTCACCGCCCTCAAAACCGTTATAACCGATTTCCTTTCGTACTTCATTCCTTGACAGAATACCTGCATCAACCATTGTACGGTAATAGTTGGCCTGTGATTGTTTGTCTATGCGCATAAGGTCATTTGTCTCAAGTATGATTGACAGGTTGCTTTCAGATTGCTTCAGTAACTTTCTGTTCAACTCTGATTCAATCATCGCAATGTATGGCTGAAGTGTGTGTACAAGAAAGGCGTTCTGCAACATTTCAAGTGAACTGTATGTTGCACCAGATTCGCCACCCAACAGTAAAGGGTTAATGTTGAAGAATCGCGCAATGTCAGCCACATTGAACTGACGTGAACTTAACAGTTGTGAATCTTCAGGCGATAACGTCAACTGCTGATATTCCATATTGGCATTTATGATAGCCAATCCACCACCATTTCCCGAATAAGCCTGTTGCCAAGATGAACGGATTTCATCCTTTTGCTTTTGGGTGATTGGGGTATTGACTTTCAACAGTCCGTTTACGTTCATACCATTTTCAAAAAATGATTTAGCGGCATTCTCAGACGCATTGGTGATACCTAATGTACGTGCAGCATAGGTCAATAGACTAACACCATTTATACCATCATAACTGTTCAGAATGAAATGCAGCATATTTTCAGGTTGAATGTGCTTTGATGTCAGCAATGGACAGGTGTAATACAGTGTGTCTTTCTGCTTGTTGTAATTAATGATGACATCACTTGCTTCAAGATACCTTAATCCTTTAACTGTACCGTCCTGCGCCCTGTAAATATAGCAGAATGCGTTACCTTTGAGTATAACCGACTGAACTATCAGTTTAATTAAATTAAAGCGAGACAACAGGTTGTCCCTGTCCACGAATACCAAATTAAGCGGATGATTGGTCATTTCATTTCGCCCTTCCTCACCGCTTATCAAAACCTTAACAGGCAACATTGCAATAGTATTAGCAATCAAACTTGTCGCACCGAAAACCGCGCTGATGTTCATTGCGGTGTACCTATTGTAGATAGTACCGAATGTCAACGCTTCGCCCCAAGGGGTAACATACTGCAATGGTTCTGATTCAGCCCTTTTTTCCTTGTTTAATCCAAAAAAATCCTTGAATTTTCCCATTTTCTTATCCTTTAGTCTATTATAAATATCTTTATCCACCGAAATTGAAGCCTGTAACCGCATTATCGTAGTGATTTGTTGTCAAATAACCGCCCAATGCCATTATCATTGACAACACACCGTCAATCTTGTTGTTGTAGGTCTCTTTGGTGGGTCTTTCATTGTCATTGAAGTCCCTTTTTATCACCACATTCTCAAAACAGAAGTTATCAATGGGGTTTGGGTACATTATAACCTTACCTGAAAGAATCAATCTTGCCATTTCCTTTGTCGGTCTGTTCAAACTTCCAATTGACATTGAATATGGTATCAGATTCAGTCCTTGTTCAGTGGCATTTATGGCAAACTGTGTGGCATTCCATTGGTCATAACTAAGTTGGACAATCTGATTATCTGCGTTTATCTTCAATATTTCAGTCAATATGTAGTCATAATCGGTGACATTCCCGGGTGTCACGTACAAATGCCCCTGCTGCTGCCATAATCTGTACAGTTCCCTGTTCGGGTTGACGGTCAGTTGTTCGGACGGTACAAAGTAGTAGTTTCTGAAGTAGAATTTATCGTCATTGTTCACCATCACCGTCACCGATGTAAGGTCAGAGGTGGAACCAAGGTCAACACCCATATAAATGAATGGTTCATCCATATCAGACAGTTTCCATTCCTGTTGTGACTTGTAGATGTAATCAGCACCAATCCATTCTTCACTACTTGACAACCATATATTCTGCAATTTGGTAAGGTATGAGGTCAACAATGTCGGGTTGTTCTTGGCCTGTTGTGCCTGTTGTCTGAGGTATTCCCTTTTAACGGTCACACCCAAGTTGGGACTTGATTTCTGCCATACCGATTCATCCTCATAGTCATCATCATTATCCAAGGTGAAGATAATGGCAAACTGACTGTCATCTTCTTTCTTACCGTGAAGCAATTCCACATTTGATGTTCGCATTTGATAACAGAATGATGAACGGTTGAAACCTGCTGTTGTGATACATACCCCAAGTGGGTTGTCGCGCATACCTTGACTTGATTGAAGTACATTGAATACACTTCCATCCTTAAACTCGTGCAGCTCGTCACAGACGAACATTGATGCATTGTAACCATCCAATCTGCTTGCATCAGCCGCTACGATGTGTAATGATGAAGTGGTTGCATCAAACTTGATTGTGTCCCTGTATCGTTTGAAATATTTACCCTTTTTGTCCAAAGGTTTGATGAAATTGCTGCACATATCAAAACATATCTTGGCCTGTTTAGCTGATGTCGCTGACAATATCACCTGTGCATTGGCTTCACCGTCAGCAATCAGATGATACAGGCACATTGCAGCCACCAATGCGGTTTTTCCGTTCTTTCGTGCGACTTCTATGTAAGCGTTTCGCACCATCCTTGAACCGTCAAGATGATAGAAACCATAGATTGAGTAGATGATGAATTTCTGCCAATCTTCCAACACAAACGGGTGACCATTATGTGAGCCTGTGAAGTGCTTGAGCTTTGATATGAAGTTAATGACCCTATCACACTTTTTAGGGTCAAATATCAGGTCATCACGGCCAAAATAATTGATATAACGTTGGCAAGCCATTCGGACATATTCGCAAGCGACAACATCACCGTTGATAACCTTATTCGCATAGTCCTTATATTTCGCCAATTCGTCATCCATTCAACAGTTCCCTGATGGCATCTTCACCATCATCTGTGTTTTTCTCGTTTATTTTGCCCAATGCCTTTGGTGACAGTCCGAATTCATTGATAAGTTTTATACATTGGATATTGCTGTCGGTCATCTGTTTCAACATGGGGTGTTTTTCAAGCCCACCGAAGCGATTGGTTATCATCAATCCATCCTTGTTCACCTGATTCTTGCATTGAATGAAGATATCATAGTTGGTTGCCAACAGTTGCAGTTGCGCTTCCCAATGCCTTTCAATCTTGCCGAATTTCTTCCTTAAAAACGCTTCGGTTGAAACCATGAATTGCTGTGTTTCCTCTGTATATGAATCGTATTTTGATACTGTTCTTTTAGCCATTGTGTTTTTGCCTTTTTCCTTGATTATTTGTTGGTATGCGTCCCAGATAACAGTGGTGCTTTCCCTCATTTTGTGTATTGGTTTTTGCTGTCGGGTTTCTCTATCCATCTGAGGTTGGCGGTGCAGTTATTCGCCCTGTCACCGTCAACGTGGGTGACGTATCTGTAACCGTTGGGATTGTCAATAAATACTTCCGCAACCAATCTGTGGACGTAACACAACTTACCCTTGCGACCATCCCACAACATCACCTGCAAATATTGGTAGTTCTTATTCGGAACAGGCTTCAGTATATGTTTCTTTCTTCTTTTCAGTGACCTTATCTGACCCGCATCACTGACTTCATAGTAACCCTCAAAATTGGGTATGGGCTTCCATAATGTTTCTTTCTTCATATTTCCTTTGTTCTTTTTATATAAATATAGGCTTGAAGCCATTTTTATCAAGTTTAGGGTAAAAATCGTTTTAAGGCGTTCTCGGCCCCTCTGATTGTTAAAATGATTAACCATACCACCCAAGATACAAAAAGCCCTCAGAAGCCATTCCTGAACGTCTGAGGGCAATTCTATTAATTGGCACGATTAGCCTGCTAATTCTCTTAGGTTGTACAGTTCAACGTAGTCATCAAAACTGCAAAACAGTGCATCATCATCCATTGTGTCAAGTGTGTCATCATCTATGACTTCCCACCAATCAAACTTGGTGTATCGTTCATCAGCTTCTTCCATTGTACCTGTCACAACATTGTAGTACTTGGTTTGGTGCATTGCACGTTCAACCACATCATAAGAAGTCCATAGGCCATTGATGTCCTTTATTTCTTTGTTCGTGCCCAACTCACGGCCATACATATGAATACAGATGTCATTTGCCACTCTCTTTTCTACGTACATCTTTGCGTCAAATTTGTTGGGGTAAATCGGTGCATTGCTTGCACTCATCTTCAGGTTTGTTTTTGTCTTTGTCATAATATATATGTATTAAATGATTATAGTTTTCTGCCGTCTAAATATAAATAGACCCGACATCGGAAAAGGTACTACGGAATGACCACATTTGACCGAGAAATACCAAAATTGTGTCATATCGGACACTTTCTGTGTCATATCGGACACTCCTCATGCGTTCATCAGTTCCCTGTGGTACTTCTCATGTCTTATGTTGTATTGGTTCTGTCTGACGATTGCGGGAATGTCCCTGTTCTTGATTCGGTTTTCCATGAGTTCCTTGGCGAATGCGCCCAACTCCATAAAGCTGATGTTTTCCAAGTGGCTTTTGTGGTCGGGTTGCGCCCTCAGTGCATCACCCACAATTTGGGTGTAGTCATCGCCCGTGATGTAGTCAGGTATTTCCGTCAGAGTAAGTGACCAATCATAAACACCATTGCGGATAGCGGACTTAACATTGGTGATGAATTCTGTAAGGGGGGGGTGCGGCGCAACTTGGGGGGGGTTCTTATCTTCGGATTGAAGTAATGTGAGCCTATCGGCAACCGTCAGGTCATCATTTGAACCATCAACTGAGGTTAAGTCAGCTTCGGGAATAGTTTCTTCAACGGTTGAGGTAACCTTAGCATCTACGTACCCAACTGAACCATTAGTAACCGTTGAGATAAGTTCATCTTCGTCAGCTGAGATATGTTCGGGTGCGGATGCCTTATCTTCTTCAATTGAAGAAGATTCATCTACGTATATCTTCGTATTCTTACCATTGAAGTACTTGTCCTTTGCTTCAGTCAGTTTCACGAATCTTTCACCGTACCTTGTCATCTTGTCCCACTGAGGTTCAGTGAACCAATCCCTGTGTTCCTGTGCATCTGAGAATATTTCAGCTATCCCTGAACAAACATCTTCGTATTGCGTAGCTGTCTTGAGACTGTACAGATAGTTCAACCTATCGTCAAGTTTACCGTACACAGCTGAAATGTATTCATTCCTTTGTTTCAGTTCATCCTTGGATAAATTCACCTGTTCCGTAGTTACCTCAACTTCATGGTCCCTATACATGGATATATTATTTTTATATTCTTTTTTATTCTTATATGCTATGCAATTCATTGCGTCGTTTAATTGTGTACTTTCTTTGACAGTTTCTTCTATACTATTATATGGGGTGACATTTATGTCGCAAGTTGCGTCATCTTCATCACTCAACAGTGTTATTTCATTTGGTTTCTTTGCTGCATTACGTCCGATAGGTCGCTTTACTTCAATGTATCCGCAATCTTCAAGTTGTTTGATATTGTATTGCATCATTCTAACTGACATACCCATTTTGTCAGCCATAAATCCATTGAACATTTTGATTGTGGTAGTGTTGTTCATGCTGCAATTGTTCACTATCAGATACAGCATCTTGAACTGTGTTGGTGTGATACGTTCATCACCGAAAGCCTTGTTGACTAAGTTGAAATTAAACATTTTCCTATATCCATTATATCATTATTTTACCCTATATCTCTTTGTTTTGGTTGAATAGGGGTGGTGGATATAGGAAGTACCACCCCAAGTGTAGCTATCACTTTCAACCTTTTTCATATATAAATAGGGCGCACTTTTGATTTTTTCAACTCTACACACACTTTTTTTCCAAAAAATGCGCCCCGACATCATCCAAGTGTTACAAATATACTACTAAATTCCCATATAACCAACTATTTGCATCACTTTCTTCAAAGGTACTATTTTTTCCCCAAATCAGCCACTTTCTGACCTCCTTGATGCTAATTTGGACTGAGTCCAAATAAGGACTTCTACCGAATTTTTTCATACTTGGTACTATTTATATAATGAATAACAGATAAAACCTACACAACTATGAAACACGTAAAACGCACCTTACACATTATCTTTATTGCTGTACTGATGTACTTGTGCTATCAGATGCACGAAATAACAGTTGGACTTGAACGGTTAGCAGAACAACAGTACAGATACGTGCAAGTGACACAATTCGGCACACTCTGCAACATTGAACACTTCACCAATGACTTGAAATAACAACCCAAAACACCCTACACACAATATGGATACAGACGCATGGAACAGAAAACAAATGAAAATCATACCACAGGAAGACATTGACTTTCAAACCGCAAAGAATGTATTTAATTCAATACTGCATGACTACGATGTGTCGTACATTCAGACGGGGCTTTTAGACCCTACTGACATGAGGTTCAGTTACGAAGCGAACACCACGGCAACACGCAAATTCAACGTTGAGATAAAGACAAGGAATGACGATGGCATTCGTACAGAACTGCCATTAAAGGTTGTCAAGTACTGCGATATGAAAGAAGACACACAGCCTGACGAAAAACTGCTGTATATCTCACTTGTGAATGACTACGAGTACTACATCTTTGACCTGTCAGCAATGGATTGGAATAAAGTGCCCGTCCGTAATTGGTGGATATATGACTATCAGTATGCCGATGAGGATAACCGCAAAAAGGTAAAGACACCAACATACTTTTTCCCGACTGAATTGGCTTGCGCGCATGGAATAATACCCAAATGATATTTATTAGTATGCCTACGATAAACAAACCAAAACCAAAACCATCCGCAAGGAAAAAGGAACGTCAACAACTGTATCAGATGAAGCAATGGCGCGACCTGTCACAGTACTTCAGAATGATGCATCCGATGTGTCAGATATGCGGCAAGAATGTTGCAGAACACGTCCATCATATAAATTCGCCATTTGACTACGGACTGTCTGAGGTTGAGAAATTGGCAAGACTATTAGACACTGATAACCTAATGGCACTGTGCCATGAATGTCATAACCGTCTGCATCAAGAAAAAAAATCAAAAAAAGTTGATGATAAGGCGAAAAAATGAAAAGTGCAGACTATTTATAAATGTAAAAGGTCAAAGATTCACGTTTGCATATGTCATAATATATTTTCTGAAAAGTTTAATGTCATAATATTCTATATGGATTTATTTTTCCCACCCTGTTGTGATAACACGGTGGGTTTTTTATTGCTTCATTCTAAAGGGTACTAAAACGAGGCAAAAGGGTTAAAATAAAAAGGTGGGACATTGCCCACCTTAATTCATTTGTCCTTTCTGTCGTATCGTTTACGTTCAAACCTTGGACGTTTCTTCACCTCATTAGTCATCTCAAGTTTAACACCTCGTGCATCCACAAGGTACAAATGGTATCTGTTGCCCGCTACCGTATAAATCCAATACGAGTTATCCAAATAACCGATTTTGTTCACAGCGTGGAATTCAAACACACCTTTGCTGACCTTGACAACATAAAACGCTTCCAATACAGTATCAATGATTTCCTTTTTGAACGTATCCGTGAGTTCGTCAGTGAGGTTGACGTATTTGGGTTTACCGCCATTATCCAAGAACTGACGGTATCTTGTGTTGTCTGTATGCAGGTCTGCAATTTCGGTCTCAAGCCTTTTGTTCTCCTTTTCCTTGCGCTTGATTGTTGCATCCATCTTTTCAATGGTGAAGTACTTGGGCCGTGCGATGTTCATTTCAATTGCTCGGTCAATCTGCTTGTGGTTTTCCTCAACCTGTGCCTGAAAATTGGCGATTTTGATTTCATTTTCCTTTATCAGTCTGCCATATTCCTTTTGATTGACTTTTGCATCACGCGACAACATACTGTTGTACATAAAGTTTGCACTGAACCATATGGCGAAGTCAACTGCATTGAGGTTAAGGGTATAGTTGTTGTCGGTGTACCTGTGGTTATAAACACAGTTGGGAATGCTACCTGCCAACACTGTGCCGTCAATCTTGTCCCTTAAAATACCCTTGCCAAAGTAGACGTGATTGGGGTTGTGACGCTTTCTGTGGCTTGCTATCTTTGCTGCCGCTGCATCAAACAGTTTCTGACTGATGATTTTGGGAAAACCGTTCTCTCCAAGGTATGATGTATCTTTCAGAATCTTGACCATTCGTACCGTTTCCTGTTGCTTGTTCTTTTGGGGATTCAGTACACCCAATGATATAAAGTGCCTTGAAATGGCTGCACTTGTCCAATCATCCTCAGTGTACAGTCGGTACATTTCACGCACATATTCTGAGTCTTCAGGGTCGGGTTCGTAGTGCTTTTCCTTGTCCAATCTGTAACCGAACTTGACGTGACCGCCATTGAATTTTTGTTCCTTTCTGTTGCGTTCCTTTGCCCTCGCAAAACGTTCCTTTTTGATAATCATTTCTTGCTTGGACATTGTTGCAAACAGACTGAATGCAAGTTCAACACCCGCATTGACACTACCATCATTGTTCAGCAAACGCAATGACGGATTCTTGATTGCCAATTGCACCTTGTGTTCAATCAGGAAATTCTTAATCTGCATCAGTATTACCTCATTTCTACCAATGCGTGAAATTTCCCAAGCATATACAGCAGTAACATTTGGGTTGCCCTCAACAGTGTCATACAGTTCCTGTACTTCACGCAAGTACAAATCATTCAACTTGATTGCCGATGCGCCCTCACCCTCAATGACAATCAAGTCCTCACGTTCATAACCGTCAGCAATCGCATAGTCAATCAATTCCTTTTTCTGCGATTCAATCTCCTGTGTGGTGGTAGAAACCCTGACCAACAGTATTGCTTGTCCCATATTTTTATTTACCTTTGCCATAACTTTATATTGATTGATTTTTAATTACGCTGCAAAGATAATATATTTTTGGCGATTTTTTACTAACTTTCGTTATAAAAAAAGTTAATAATAAATAGCCCAAACATAAATAGACCCAAAAAGCAAACTTTGAAACTTGCCTTTTGTGTGAAGAAAAG